>Ga0214474_1000326_pt1 | contig 24185 bp, 18 predicted proteins | sample RVTome_2_FD_187335 | JGI IMG/M metagenome (GOLD analysis project Ga0214474, IMG submission 187335) | Soil microbial communities from uranium-contaminated site in the Upper Colorado River Basin, Wyoming, United States - RVT95D214 HiSeq ... | reverse complement strand
TTGATCTTTCGTCTGTTTGTAGAGGGCCTCTTTGGTGATCCGATCTGATTCGGCCTTGGTCAGGGCCTCATTCAATTCGGTGAGTCTCTGCATCGTGACATTCTCTTTCTCATCGAGTGAAACAATATCGTGCTTCAAGCCAAAAGCCTGCAGGGCTTCGTCAGCCCTTTCCACCTTGGCCTTTAAATCTTCGAGTTGCTTGGTCAACCATTCTTTGGCCTGTTCTGTGGCAATAAAACGAGTCTCCAGATTCTGTTGAATGTAGTTCGTGGCCAAAGTATTCGTTACCCGGGCAGAAAGCTCTGGATAATTTGTATCGAAGTGGATCTTGACGAGGCGGGAGTTCCGGATGGGCTCGATCTTCAACTTCGAAAGAAACTGGTTGATGAGGAGGGTCTCCTTTCCATCTTTAGACGGATCTTTATTAGCAGATGGGTCTCTATTAAAGGAAGCAAAAAAATTTGATATCGATTTAAAGGTGGCTGATTTCCACTTTTGGAAAGGAGTCTCCGGATTTGGTTGAAACTCGGAATGATCTGAGAGATTTAAGGAATTGATGACCCGCCTAGTAAGGCTTCGGCTTTCGAGGATCTTGTACTGGGTTTGATAATAATCGATGTCCATCGTATTGACAGCAAAGATCTCCTTAAAATCGACAATCTGGGGATTCTCCTTATTGATCTGGATGGTGGTGGTCCCCCTGTAGATGGGTCTCATTGTGAAAGTGGCTACTGCCGTCGTGATGACAACGATGAAGAAAAAAGCGATGATCATCCATCGCCTCTTCTGAATGACTTTCCAATAATCCCTGAGATGAACTTCTTTCTCTTCTTGGGGGGAGATATAAGAATATCCAGGGGGTGGTGGAAGCTGGTAAAATCCTTCTGAAGGGATTTGTTTTGAATAATTCATTTCCTTCTCCTCATCATTACAAAGATCCCAATGAGAATCCGAAACCTAATAATCCTTTTACAGTATCCCGTAGCTCTACCAAGAAGGACTTCACACCGCTTTTGGGAACGATGATAATATCATTTTCCTTAAGGTTTTGATCTTCGGCCTGTCCCTTCTGAATGGCATAGACATTTACGGATAGAATCTCTTTTCTGGCCTCCTTTTCAGAATATCTAAAAATCGTTGTCTCAGCACCGTTTGCCTTCTGTTTTAATCCCTCTGCCATGGTGATGGCTTGACTGACAGTCATCTTCTTCCCCCTTAGAGGAAAACCACCTGGTTTATTGACTTCACCGCCAACAAAAACTTTGCCGGAGACTGGAACATTGAGGACATCACCGTGGACCAGGGGTAGATTGAGGGTCAAATCGCCCTTGCCCAATAACTCTTCAAGGTCAATAATAAAGGTTTGGGGTGTCAATTCATCAGAATCTCTCTTTTCTTTAGATACCTCATCTTCTGGGTTGGGGGGGCGTATTAAAAAGAGCAACTGACCTGCCTCATTTTCAGGACCCCCTTTAAGACCCCCTGCCATGGCCAACATATCGAGAACCGTCTTCTGGCCTGTTACATCAAAGACGCCGGGTTTCTCCACAGCACCCATCACTGAGATTCGTTGACTCCGGTACTCTTTGATGAACACGTTGACATTAGGGTTCTGCAAATATTTTTCGGCCAACAAATCTCGGATCTCTCTTTCCAGTTCATTCGCCGTGAGACCTTTTACTCTTAATATCCCGAGTAAAGGAAGGTTAATATTCCCCTGGGAACTAACCCGGACGGTCTTATTCAACTTCTCTTCCTCGAAAACAGAGATTTCGAGAAGGTCCTCAGGTCCAATTTTATAGTCCCGGTAAGGATCCCTTTTCAAAGAGAGAGCGCTCATGAGAATTCTTTCGTTCATGGCCCTCACCTGCCTGGAGGACTCGATCTCCTGGGTCGGTAAAATGGATGGGTTTTCATCTTTTTTAAGGGAGGGCTTGGAAACACAAGAAAGGGTGAATATAAAAAGGAGGAGAGAAAGGAGAAAGAAAATGGATTTCTTTGAAATCATCCCGCCTCCTTAAAAAAAAACCCAGCAAGAATAAGATTTCCTGGACTGCTGGGTTCTTTAATCCAATTCACTAAATTTAACGACAAATGGGGAAATGATCGCCACCACCACCGCCACCACTAGCTAAGGCAATTCCACCACCAATTGCTGCAGCAAGTAAAACCCCTCCTCCAACATAATACCATGTGTAGTCTTTCTCAATTTCTTCTTTACCCTCCTCTTTTGTCTCACCTGCTTGTGCGACTGTCACATTAGGAGAGCCTTTCAAAGTGGTGGAGGGAATCGTCACCGAATCCTTTGAGGAAAGTGAAGCTAATACAACATGGTCTTGGTTTACAGCAGACAGGTAACCCTGAATGCTTTTTACTGTTACAGACCCATTGGGATGGAGGGATATAGATCCGATCGTCTCTTCGCTCTTTAGGGAAATCGCCGAGGGATTTTTGGAAGCCTGCAGGGATTGGGTTTGGATAATTGTTAAATTCCCAACTTTGAAGCTCAAATCAGTTGCGGAAGGAATTCTGAAATTAATAACTCCCTGAATGAGATGCAATCGGTTGTTTTGATCAAAAGAAAGAAAAGTACTTTGCCCCAAATCAATCTGACTATTATTGGTTAATGTAACAATGGATGCACCTTTTTCGGTCTTGATTTTTACCCCCTGAAAAATTGGAAAATGGGAGGGTTCAACATTCTTCCATACATTCTCCCGCGATTCGAACTTTACCTCCCCTGTCGAGACCATCTCACCCATAGGACGGCCTATCTCCTTTGCCTCCGCCACCATTCTTGGAAAACCACTCATCATAAGCAAAAAGGATACACTAAGGAAATATACAAATATTTTTTTCATTGACATTCCCTCCTTTATTAGCTTATTGGTTAATTTATTCTCACCCCACAAATAAGTTGCCATTTATTTAGCACACTTACAAAAATTTGTCAATACTTTTTTTAACTTATTTAATTTTCTTTTTTTTCTCCAGATAGTACTCATTATGCCATAATACTTTACCTTATTTTACGTTATTTTACTTTACTTTATTTTATTTAACAAGTGGAGAAGTCATTCTAAATAGGATTAAGTCCTTCGATTCATAAATTCGATTAAAATTCATTCACTCAGGAATGAGTATGGGTGAGCAATTTTGATATATGAATAACCAAAATACGTTACTTTATTTGCTAATCGAAGCACTAAGCTTCATTGAACATTAATTGCAACCCGTAAAGGAGTTGGGCCTTGCTAAAGGGTTTGGTCATATAATAATTGGCACCCAGATCGTATCCTTTAAACATATCCGAATCTTCATTTTTAGCCGTCAGAACAATCACCGGCATATCCTTCGTTTTTGGATTCGATTTTGCCTCTTTGATGACCTCCCATCCATTCTTTTTCGGCATGAGAATATCGCATATGAGAAGGTCAAAATCGTCTTTCCCCAATTGCTCTATGGCCTGTTCCCCATCGCCAGCTTCCTTTACCTCATAACCCAATTTAGCGAGATGAATTTTTAAAAACTTCCGGATCACCTCTTCATCATCCACGATCAATATCTTCCTGCTCATGAATCATCCCTCCTTTTCGGAAATTTAATCGTAAAGGTTGTCCCCACCTGTTCTTTGCTCTCCACCTCAATCGTTCCCTCATATTTAGTGACGATTCGGTAAACGATATTTAAGCCGAGACCTGTCCCTTCGCCTGGTTTTTTGGTTGTAAAAAAAGGATCAAAAATTTGATTAAGATATTTCTGGGGAATTCCCAAACCATTATCGCTCACCTTCACCTCCACAGAATCCTTTAGGGATCGTGTGGCGAGAATTAATTTCCCTTCTCCCCCCCCATTCATAGCCTGAAATGCATTGGTGATCAGGTTAGTGAATACTTGCTGAATCTCACCAATGTTCGCCTGTATCTTCTCAATGGGTTGAAATTTTTTAATCACTTCCAGTGGAGGGTTTTTAATCGCTAAACAAACCATCTTCCACGACTCTTCAAGAACTTCATTGAGGTCCACAGGACTGAGATCCTCCTTTTTCGCGGCTCGGGAGTAAGATTTTAATCCTTTTACGATTTCACTGATCCTCTGTGCACAAATCAAAATATCCTTTAAATAATCTCTATTTTTAGAAGGGTCTTCTTCCTCCAGAGCAATCTCTGCCATTCCAATAATGCCGCTCAGGGGGTTATTGATTTCATGGGTGACACCTGAAGCCAATATCCCTATCCCTGCTAACTTTTCCGATTGAATGAGTTGTTCCTGAAGTCGTTGTTCTTCGGTAATATCCTTCACGTACTCAATGACCGAGAGGAGATTCTCTTTCTCATCCAAAATAGGATAAGAAAAAATCTGAAGGGTCGTATTATCCTCTGAGATTTTCATGACAGAGGAGGCAGGCTGTTTGGTTTCGATGGTCACTGATATCGGGCACTTTTCACAAGGAAGGGTCCTCTGATAATAGGCCTCGTAACATTTCCGACTGATCAATTCTCTAAAAGTGCTTTTGTATTTTTCAATGACTGCTCTATTCACACGGAAAATTTGATAATCCGGAGTCTGTATGGAGAGCTGGTCCCGAATTCCGTCAAAGATGGCTTCGAGATTTCTCTTGCTCTCCCTGATCTTCTTCTCAAGTTTCCTCTGCTCGGTCAGATCCCGAAAGATCATCTGATAGAAGGATTCATCCCCTAAGTCAATTCTTTTGGTGGACAAATCCATTTCCAGCATGCCTCCATCCTTCCTCATAAATGATAGAAAGTCAGTCCTCCCTTCCCCATTCTCAACCACTTCCTTAAAATAACATCTCGCCTTCTCAATTTCCTCTGGTCCAAACAGATCGAGGACTTCTTTCTGAAGTAATTCTTCTTTTTTATACCCTGTAGCCTTCTCTGCTTCTCGGTTGACGTCAGCAATCTGCAACTGAGAATTTCTTAATAGGATAATTCCATCGTTGGCATTTTCAAAGAGACCACGATATTTATCTTCGGAGATGGTGAGTTCCTTACGTTTCTCTTTCGTCAAAGTTTGAACAATATACCCATAGAAAGCGGTCATGATGAATATGAAGGGAATCCGAAGGGTATAACTAGCACCCGTTTCCGCAGTCAAAAGCCCCCAAGAATAGAGAAGAACCCCATAGATAAGTGCCGTGATCCCCCCCATCACCATCAACAGTTTAAAATTGCGGCTGATTGATGCAAAGATGATGATCAAGAAAAAAACCAGATAAAAATCTGTCGTCATCTTCTCTGAAAGGTACATTCCAAATGTGACAATTCCGGTGTCGAAGATAACTAATGGATAGAAGAATTTTAAATTGGAAAACCATGTCTTTGGAAGAAATGTGAGTAAAACGTTTGATAAGAGATATACGGCAATAAGAAAGTGACTTAGCTGAATATCTGTCACCTTGCCTCTCCCAAATAGGATAAGGTAAGAGGTAACAATGATGGCAGTCCATCTAAGGGTTATAACAATCTTTTTCTTGTCTTGGTCTTTCATCTTTGTTTCTTAGTTTGTATATTGGAGAAATTGAGCAAAAAACATACCAATAATAGGCTACCCCAAAAATAACGCTTCAATAACTTATAACTATAATGATCTCAACAAGTTCTAATCATTCAATTTATACATAACTTTTCTCCATTTTAACGGAATAGTTCTGATTTTTTTTCATTCTTTGACATTTTGTCGGGTTTGATTGCAAAAATGGGAAAGGAGGGGGGATTATACCGGAGGAGTATGTCCGTTTAATTGCATAAAAAATAGAAGTCTATAGTCCAAAGGTAACGGTAAAGATGCCCGTATCGTCATTCGGTTACGTTATTGGTCTTAAGACCTTCGTGTAACCCCTCACCTTTAGACCAAACGGGCTTCGTAACCGTAACCTTACCCTAAAAAATCAAAAATTTTCATCATTCGTGGGTGACGTAACCGCCATGACCCATTCCTCCGTAAATCATCACTAAATTTGGTCGGGGCGAGCCGATTTGAATTTGGTTTTTACATTGTGGCTGATAGACCGTCAGCCTTGTGACATGCCACTCGATGATCCGGTCTTATTTCGAGGAGAATGGGCCTTGTTTCACGACATTTATCAACAGCGAACTTACAGCGAGGGTGAAATCGGCAGCCAGATGGTGGCTCCATAGGGTTACCTATTTCCCCCTGAAGTGCTGGAATTTCCTTTAATCTACCTGGTACAGGCTGGGGCACAGCTGCGAAAAGTGCCTTAGTATAGGGATGTAAGGGACTTTCGAAAACTTTCTGTGTTTCACCGAGCTCTAAAATATTGCCCATGTACATCACGCCGATCTTGGTAGTCACATGCTTAAGCATAGCTAAATCATGGGCAATGATTAGATAAGTGAGTTCCTGTTTTTCCTGGATTTCTGACAAGAGATTCAGAATCTGGGCTCGGATTGATACATCCAATGCAGATACGGGTTCATCCAGAATGACCAGCGATGGGTGTAAAATAATAGATTTGGCTATCGCTACTCTTTGTTTCTGCCCACCGCTTAATTCATGTGGGTAATTTGCCAATTTGTCTGCAGGCAAACCTACCAGGCGGATCATCTCTTCCGCCCTTTCCTCAATCTCCTGTTTAGACAATGTCTTGCCGAGGTGAACTTCAAGTGGTTCACTTACAATTTTTTTTATGCGCATACGGGGATTGAGCGAGCTTGCAGCATCTTGGAAAATGGTTTGTACACGTGTACGATACCATTTAATGTCTTTATCAGTAAATTTCGAAATATCTTTTCCCTCATATAGAATAGAGCCTTTGGTTATTTTTTCAAGGAGAAGAATCAGTTTGGATATAGTTGTCTTGCCGCTTCCAGACTCTCCGGCAAGTCCAAAGCATGCCCCCCTATCAATTGAAAAGGATACGCCTTCAACAGCCTTTAAGGTTTTAAACTTCCTTCGTAAAACACCTCCTACAGCGATGGGAAAATGTTTGACTACATCTTGTACCTTGAGAATTGGTTCCATTATTTATCCTTGTTCTTCTGTAAAAGCCAGCATGAAGCCTCCCCCCCGTTTGTTACAGGAAACAGGGGAGGATATTCAATACGGCAGATATCTATAACCTTGTGACAACGAGGCCAAAAACTGCAGCCCGCCGGTAACTGCAGAAGATTTGGCGGTTCTCCCTTGATTTGAAACAACGTTTTGCTTTTGCTTTCCATTTTTGGTAATGCCTCCATGAGTGCTTCCGTGTAAGGATGGGCAGGATTCAGGAATACCCTTTGTACCGTTCCACTTTCAACAATTCTGCCGGCATACATAATAGCTACACGGTCACAAGTTTCAGCTACAATACCCATGTCATGTGTAATCATTACAAGGCCCATGTTGGTCTGCTTCTGCATATCTTTCAAGAGCCTGAGGAATTGATCCTGAATCGTAACGTCCAGAGAAGTGGTTGGTTCATCCGCGATGAGAAGTCGTGGGTTCCGTGCAATTGCTATGGCTGCCAGTACTCTCTGCCGCATACCTCCACTGAATTGGAAAGGATAATCGTTCATCCGCCTCTCGGGTATAGGAATCTTAACACTTCTAAGGACATCTATTGCCTGCTGCTTGATATTTTTTCGTTGGTCATTACCTTTTTCCAGTTTAAACGGCTCGGAAACTTGATTCCCTATTGTAAAACACGGATTCAGCGATGTGAGAGGGTCCTGCAATATCATGGCTATCACCTTGCCACGCCATTGCCTCATTTCTTCTTCTTTCTTGGTTAAAATATCCTGCCCTTCAAATAAAATTTTACCGGAGACAATACGCCCCGCCGGTTGAGGTACAAGCCTAACAAGCGAAAGACAGGTAATACTTTTCCCGCATCCGGATTCCCCCGCGATTCCCAGTGACTCACCCTCATCCACTGTAAAGCTAACTCCGTCAACAGCCTTAATCACCCCAGCTCTTGTAAAGAAGTATGTCTTCAGGTCTTCCACTGACAAAATACGTTTTTTGGTCATTAAATCCACAAAAAGATCCCTTTATTATAATTGGCGTAGCTTCGGATCAAACTTATCTCTTAGCCAATCTCCCAAAAGATTTGCCCCCAGTACCGTCACCAGTATAGCAAGTCCAGCGAAGGTTGGTATCCACCAGGCAGTCGCCAAATAGGCCCTGCCTTCAGATATCATTAGACCCCAAGCTGTAGCGGGTGGCTGAAGACCCACTCCCAAAAAGGTTAAGGATGCCTCTATTAAGATGGCACTCCCAATCTGAAGGGTCGCCAGAACAGTAATAGTACTGACGAGGTTGGGTAAGACATGTTTCATTATTATCCTTGCCCTACTGCAACCGGTTACCCTAGCCAGCGTAATAAAATCACGTTGCTTCAAGCTCAGGGTTTCCCCTCTTATCACCCTCGCATATCCGGTCCAGAAAACCACGGATATGGCGATGATGATGGTGGTTACTCCAGCTCCCAGTACTGTTGCCAAAAGAATAGAAAGAAGAATAGCGGGTATCGCCATTTGAGCATCAACAATTCGCATGATCACTTCATCCAGTTTCTTCCCAAAATATCCCGCAAGCACGCCTAACAGACATCCTACAAACCCGGAGAAAAAAACTCCAAACACAGCTATTATGAGTGAGATTCTTGCTCCCTCTATCAGTCGACTGAACAGGTCCCTCCCCATATGATCCGTTCCAAGGAGATAGGAAAAATTTCCACCAGACAGAAATACAGGAGGTTTCAAAGCCCCTTCAAGATTCATTAGAGTAGGATCATGGGGATAAAAGAGAGGCCCAAATAAACCACACACAACCACTGGCAGCAAACAAAGTGTAGGGATCACTGGGTATCTTCTAAAAAAAAGCATTAAAGACGAATTTTTCTTTATTAGTTCTTTTTTCTCCACTGTTCTCACGTGAAGTCTATTGAATGTATCTTCTTAGAAATTTGACCTATATTAAAAAACCTAGAGGTACGATCTAAGGCTTGTTATTCCATCCACCACCTATTCATACCGAATTCGTGGATCAATAACACCGTAAACCAGATCTACCAGCAGGTTGATGGTGATAAAGATCACTGAGATAATAAACACACCAGCCTGAACAAGTGCATAGTCTCGGCTGTAAACCCCCTCAAGTATCAGGCTACCTAAGCCTGGCCACCCAAATATCGTTTCGGCAATGACGACACCCCCCAACAAGTGAGCCAATTGCAGCCCAGACATGGCCACAACCGGAATGAGAGCATTTCTCAGCGCATGTTTCCAGATTACCAGCCATTCCGGATTACCCTTTAATCTTGCCATTTTTATAAACTCGCTGTCCAAAACGTCTAACATTGCTGACCGTGTTAGACGAAGTATAGAAGCTACTGAAAACCAGGCTAGTGTGATAGCAGGCATGATAATATGACTCATTCCACCTCGTCCACTCGTTGGCAGCCAACCAAGGACTACAGCAAAGACTAGAATCATCATTATGCCCAACCAGAAACCGGGCATGGCTTGCCCAAAAATAGCAAATACCTTCGCGAATGTGTCTAAAAAAGTGTCACGCTTTGTTGCTGAGAGTACTCCCAACAGTAACCCCCCGATAATCGACATTGAAAATGCCATGAAGGCTAACTGAACTGTCGCAGGCAGTCGTTCCAATATTATTTCCATAGCTTGTCGATTAGTATACCTGTATGATTTACCAAAGTCTCCTTTCAATGCGTTTTTAGCAAAGTAGTAATATTGAATAGGAAGCGGTTTATCCAGGCCAAGCTCGGCTCGTAACCATGCAACCTCTTCTTTGGTAGCGTCTTCAGATAATAACAGGTAAGTCACATCACCCGAGAGGCGGGACGCGACAAAAATAATCATACTCACTATGATGACTGTCAGTATCCCCAATAGGATACGTCTTAATGCATATCTTCTCATACTCGTATATGCCTTAACAATAAAACAAACACTTTAGTACGGAAAAGGAGATAGGCCTTAGCCATTATTGGAAAATGAGAGTTTAAGAACCGGAATAACAGGATTTCTAAGTATCCCGGCACAAGACCGGATCCTATTGAACCCCGCCAGCCTTGAGCCGGGATATTGATTCATTCTATAATTATTGTGCTATTTTAATATCCTTTACAAGGACCAGCGCGCTCATCGCTCTGAATGTCGGGGTGAAGTCTATATCCTGTTTCATGGCGTAAACGCTGACATTGGCCCAGATGGGTACTGTAGCCACGTCATCTTTTATAATCCTCAACCCTTGCTTGATGAGCTCGGCTCTTTTGTCATCATCAAACTCCTTAATAGCTTGAATAAATATTTTATCGAATGCAGGGTTGCTGTAAAGGCTGATGGTTGACTCGGACCAGTAGGATGTTCGGAACCCGTTTAACGGATCTACCTGGTGCGCTATCGGGGGGGTAGCGACCCCGACATATACCGCTTTAGGATTACCATGCCATTTAGTCTGGATGCTTTCGATCATTTTTACGGGTTCCCAGCCTATAATGTTACATTTGATACCAATTGCCTTAAGATACAGGGCAACAGCCTCGGTAGTCTCTTTTTGACCGGTAGTCCTCCCAGCCCAATAGTAAAGAGGCATTTCAAAACCATTCGCATATCCTGCGTCAGCGAGAAGTTGTTTTGCTTTTGTCGGATTATAATCATACAGCTTTAGATCCGGGTCATAGCCAACCTCCCATGGTGAAAGCCAAACACGAGCCGGAATGCCATGGAGCAAATTTTTAACAATTGAATCGCCATCAATAGCATAAGCTATTGCCAGTCGCACCCTTTTGTCATACCAGGGAACATCTGGATTCAAGTTATGGAACTGAACCTGAGTGGTCGGGTGTGCCGATAGCCTTTTTGTCTTGAAACCTGACTTTTCGACGTCACTGACCATGGCATACGGAGTGCTTGTGATTAAATCTGCTTCTCCGGCTTTCAACATGGCTATTCTCGTTGTGTCTTCTTTGACAAAGCGAAATCGCACTTTCTTGACAGGAGGTATTTCACCCCAGTAACCGTCGAATCGTTCCAGATCAGCAAGCTCTGCGCTCTTCCAGTTTACTACTTTGTAAGGACCGGTACCGACAGCTGTTTTTATAAATTCAGCCTCGCCCACCCTATCATAATAGGACTTAGAGACAATGGGAAAAGCGCGCATTTTCAGAAATAAAACATCAGGCTGCTTGAAGCGTACCCTGAAGTTCAACTCATCGATTATTTCAATACCATCGACCCATCTCATCTGATAGGCTGGTGTTTTTTCACGAATGCGCTGATAACTAAACAGAACATCCTGCGTGGTGAGTGGATCGCCGCTGTGGAACTTGACCCCTTTACGCAATTTAAAATCTATTGACATTTTATCCGACGCTAATTTCCATGAGGTGAGTCCTGGTACTAACTTCCCATCTGTCGTGATGCCACACAGATATTCCACCACATTCTGGGCAACGGGTGAAGCAGTGGGTTCATGGCGACTGCTGCTAAGATCCAGGGTATCTGGATCTCCTTCATAAGCGATAACCAGATCCCTAACAGGTTTTGGACTCTGTGCCGTTGCTTTATCACCACTCACAGTAGCAAAAACAGTTACGAACACGCAAATAAACAAAGTAACCTTAATCAGTTCAATGATCCTTTTTCTTTTCATCAGCTTTCCTCCTTTCAAAATATGCGAAGATTGTTCAAACAAATTTAGTAGGTAATCAATATTTCCCTATTTGTTTACAAGCCATATCGTGTTTTTTTTCAAGTTGTCACTTTAAAGGGAACCCGCACCGTTGATGCGTTTACTTTCGAACTATTAATAATTCAATGAGCTGATTCACATTTTCAACTTCCTCAAGATGGTTAATCAAATCTATTATTTTTTTGGCATTTTTCCGGCTCACTGTTTGTGAAAAATCAACCTGATGCCAGAATTTAGCGACTATCTCTTCCTTGGGCGTAGGTCTTGTTGTCCATTCACGGTGTGGTGTGCCGGATTCGCTGTACTCCTTTCCATTCTTCATCTTCACAGTCAGTTTAACACCCATCAAACCAAGTCCTTCACTCTCCGGCAGCTCCTCCAATTTTGTATTGGCGGTTATTGCATTTACCCTTGGGTCACGGATGGCCTCCTCAGTAAAGTTCGCCAATCCAACACTGCCATGAAGCAGTGCTGTAGCCACCGTGTACGGGTAGCTAAAGATGGCATCCCCGTGCGGAAAATCACGGATAATAAATGGTTTGGCGTAATAGCTTCTACCAATGGTGCCGTGAGTCACGTGAATGATTACCTCGGTAATATCTTCTGCCCTGATGCCATACTTCCTGACAAGCTCCAGGGCGCAATCCATAGCCACGTGGTTGGGCATACCACACGGATACGGCTTGAAATAAGACTCTCCATAATATTTCTTACCCAGGTCTCTGGTCATGATGTTGGGGTCTTTACATCCCTTCGCATAAAGGAAAAAGTAGCCGAATTTACTAAGTAAAGCGTCCTCCACCCCTGTCCAGCCCTCTTTAGCCAGTTCCGCTGAGAAGATGCCATTGCGTGCCGCAGTTCCCTGCCCCAACTTAAAGGTAGTAGCTCCATCCCAAAGGCTCTGAATAGCACTGGCTATAGTGTTTAGAACAATGCCGAAGGCATTCCTTGTTTGGTATCTATTCAGACCCAACAGTCGGCTGGCAGTAGCCGTGGCACCTAAATGGCTCAGTGTGCCGCAGCCGTCCCAGCCAAGGCCAATGGGATGACCAACAGAGGCAGCCTGCACGCGCGCAGCCATATCGTCACCCACAAGCATGGCGGTTATCATCTCTTTACCATTCACACGGTTGGCTTCACCCAAAGCCAATGCTGTAGGCACCAAGGTCGCCGCATGGTGGGAAGCAAATACCTGCCCATCTATAGCATACGACATTACCTCAAAATCATAGGAGCGAGCCATGATCGTATTAAGCATAGCCACATTCTGCGCCGGTGCTTTCCCGCCATGAAAAAGTATTGTAGCTTCTTTTTTACCCCCCCATTTCGTCACCAGTTTCAACAAGGCTGCATTACCAGGAGCATTTACTCCCCCGATGGCACAACCCAGAACATCAAGGATGCGATTTTTAGCTAACTCTACCGTCTCTTTGGCGAGGTCCTCAAAGCGCGTATCCACGATGTTTGCAGACAATTCTTCAATAACAGTATTTGCACTCATAATAAAACCTCCATTTGAAAATCTACCAGCATATTAAAGGATTTCATGACCCCGAACTTCCTGCCTATAAAGTAATCTCTTTCATTAGATCCGAAACATTATCTACCTTCTCCAAATTCAATAATGCTCTCATGGCGGAATTGATCTTAACCTGCGTCAATATCCTTGCTGCATTATGCCGGAACTTGTTTTCAAGGTCAGCCTCAGACATGGCTCCTTCGGTTCCGACAGTGCCACTCGGATGTAATGTCTCCTCATGGAATTTTTTGCCTCTGGCAATAACATCAACAGTAAAAATCTGAACCGACATATCTTGTTGAGCCTTTGCTACAAAATCCGGATGTCCCTGAAATTTTATTTTATTCATGAATTCCCGTATTTTTGGGTCATGCATGGTGGTATAATCCTGCCATTCAGGGCCTATCCTGATGCCATTGGCAACAACAGAAAATACATAACTGGCATTGAATTGGGCATCAACTACATTCTCCACCTCTTTGTGTTTAAAACAAGGTAACTCAATGGTCGGATGCCCCATCACCTCGATACTCTCAATTTCCTCGGGTCTAATATTTTTCTCTTGAATGATCTTGTATAGACAATCTATACCGCCATGAAGCATCCGGCAGCAGGGGTAGGGTTTGTAGGTTATTCCTATGAAACTCCACTCTTTACCAATATCCCTGGTAATGGCCTCAAGGTCAACCTCGCCCTCATACCCACAAAAGTTGAAGAAACCGTATTCGCCATCAAAGACGGTGGTATCCCCCATATAGCCCATCTCGGCAAGGAGTGCGGCCATTATACCGCCAGTGTTCTGCCATCCTGGCACGCCATATTTAGTGAGAGGCCTGTTGTCGCTAAATGAATACCTCACATGCGTCAGCACCTGGCACAGGTGGCCGCTTATGCCAAGGGCATAGGCCATTCTTTCTTTGTCAAGGCCCAGTAGCTTAGCCGCTCCAGCCGAAGCGCCAAAGTTGGAGTAAGCCTGGCCCCCCCTTTTCCCCCAGCTAAAGGAAGCCTCCTTGCCTGTGCCGGTAAACATCTTCTTCAAGAGGCCTTTGGGGACCCTCACCGCAACTTCAAAGCCCAGCGCCGTGGCCAGAAGCATATCCTTGCCGCTTACATTTTTGCTCTCGGCAACAGCCAGTGTCGGCGGTATCACGTAAGGCGGGACATGCCCGCCCGGAAAAATAAGAGTATCATAATCCGTTGAATTAATTAGTTCGCCATTGACGTAGGCAGCGCTGACATTTGAAACTTTATCCCCCACACCGATAATCGAAGACTCCGGGGGCCCTCCCATCTTTTTGGCCATGGCGATGCTCATTTTGCCCCTGTCGGTGGTCACCGAAGCGAGCCCACAGCCAATGGAGTCCAGAATGAGATATTTTGTTGCATGCAACACATCAGCCGGCAAATCCTCATATTGGGTATCAACAACAAAATTAGCTATTTTTTGAACAGTATCACTCATCTCTTTTTGCCTCCTTTCACTGCTGTTAGAGTTTCACGGAAGAGACTCAAAACTCGAATCGATAACTAAAGCAGACCCCGAGATCGCTTCCCAAACTTCGCAAACGACATGGCATCCCTCTTCAACCAGGATCAACGCAATGCCTTTTCCAGAACCTATTTGACTTCCCGCTCCGGTAACAATAGCTACTTTGTCCTGAAGTCTGAGATCAATAAAATCTTCCTTTTGTTATTCGTATTCCGTAATCCCAATGATTTAGTGGAGAACCCATCGCTGTAATGGCAATGTGATTTTACTTTTTTATTGATTCTTTAAACATCGGGCAAAATAACGCCTTGTTTGATTAATCGATCACGTAGGGCATCGAAATTCACGTCCCTGACCTTTATACGATCTTTTACGGCAATCGCCGCTGCCGTACCTGCTGCCTCTCCAAATGCGATGCAGTGGGGGATGAGGTTGAAGAACTCCTGGACCATGGCATCTGATGAAAATGCACGACAGGCAACCAACAGATTTTCTGTGTTACTCGGTACAAGAGAACGAAAAGGAATATACATGAGAGGATGTTCAATTGATTCTTTGCTGCGATCAAGGTCTGGGAATATTGCAATGGTGTCTTTAAAAATTTCGGTTGACTTCAGGTCATACTCCGTAAGCTTATACTCACCGATCATTCTGCGACTGCTTCTAATACCAAGTTGCGGTGCGGTGAGTACGATAAAGCTTTTTTCGAAGCCGGGGGTATACTTTTTTCGGTAATCGTGTGTTATCAACATTTTCTTTCGGCCTTCAAACTCTATACGGGTGAGTTCTTCAACATCTATTTGACTGGAATTCGGGTGTCGGTTATGAAACCACAGGATACTCTCCTGATTTCTTAAATTGCCTGAAAAATAGCCGGGGTATCCCCCCAATTTTATAAGTTCTCGGGATTGTTCTGCAAACTTCTCCGGCTGGGATAATTTGAAATCCTCAACTTTCTTAAAATCAACGCCAGCTACCCAAAAGCATAAAGCAAGGTTTGCAATTCTGAAATTTGGAGGAATATCAGACTCAAAATCAACTCCAGCGTATGGCAATAAGTCGCCATCCCCCGTCGAATCAATGACAACTTTTCCTAATATTGCCTGCCTGCCTGATTTGCTCTGGAAGATGACGCCTTTAACTTTATTCCCATCCATAATAGGCTCTGTACCCCAAGAATGGAGGTATACGCTTACTCCAGCCTCCTCAACCATATCGTTTAGAACGCACTTTAAAATTTCAGCATCAACATGTACACTGTATATTACTCTGTCCAAGCGTTCACAAAAGAAGGAGCGATTACGCCAATGACTGACTCTCTTCTGATCCGTTGATCCCCATTCTTCCTTATTCGGGTAGTCGGTTGCATTTCGCACATCCAATCTGTCTATCCACTCCTGACATTGTCCGGCTATTTGCTGTACGCCATTAATATCACTTAAATTTGGGATAATCGTCACCAATCCACCGGTACCCATGCCCCCAAGGTATCCATACCTTTCTACAAGAACCGTATCAGCCCCATTCCGTGCTGCTGCTACAGCTGCCGCATGTCCTCCTGGACCACCCCCAATTACGATTACATCTGCCTCACGGCATACCTTAGTTTCCCTTGAGGGTTCCTTAATTGCCTTAGTTGATAGACTCTGTGTCATTATTTATCCTCCTTTACTCTTATCTATAGTTAAAAAATAATTGGCAGATTTTGATCATTTTTTATGCTCTGAGGTAGACCCTCTCGCGGGCGTGCCAAAGAGTCGCTCCTTATTCGTCGCGACGCCGTCCGGCCATCTCACCAACTCGCCAGCGTGGCAATAAGCCACTCCTTACTCGTCGTGGCGCCACCCCTCCTGCTCTCCCGCAGGAGTCCGTCCGTTCAATCTCTCTGTAAATCTTCACTGAATTTGGTCGGGGCGAGCCGATTTGAACGGCCGGTCCGGCCGCCTCACCTCTCGGCGGCGTGCCAAAGAGTCGCTCCTTATTCGTCGCGACGGCACCCTCCTGCTCCCCCGCACTCAGTCGGCTTCTTTATTAACTCCAAACTCATTACTCTAAACTCATTACTAAACATGGTCGGGGCGAGCCGATTTGAACGGCCGACCTCCTGCTCCCAAGGCAGGCGCGCTAACCAAGCTGCGCTACGCCCCGTTGTTTAATGACCAATAACTAAATTACCAAATTTTTTACTAATTGGGAATTGAAATTTATCTGGATATCGGTTTTTAAAATTTAGTTATTATCCTTCTTATCTTCCTTAACGCCTTTCCTCGATGACTAATCTTATTTTTTTCTTTAAGGGAAAGCTCGGCCATCGTTTTACCAGATTTTGTGAGAATGAAGAGGGGATCATATCCAAATCCTTTCTTCCCCTTTTCTTTGAATCCGATTCTTCCCTTGCATGATCCCTCTATGATCGCCTCTCTTCCATCAGGGGACACTAAAACAATGACGCATTTAAATCTCGCTCCCCTTTTTGAGAATGGAATTTCCTTCATCTCATTGAGGAGTTTTTGATTATTTTCTCGACTCGAAGCCTCTTCTCCAGCATACCTTGCAGAATAGATTCCAGGCAATCCTTTCAAACAATCAACTTCTAAGCCAGAATCATCCGCCAGGGTCAATTCCCCAAAATGCATTGAATAGAACCGAGCCTTCTTCAGAGCATTCTCGGTAAAACTATTACCATCTTCCTCGATCTCGGGGATGTTTTGAAAATCTGTTAATCCATAAATCCGAAGGTCTAACCCTTTCAAGACCTCTCGAATTTCACGAATTTTCCCATTGTTCTGAGTGGCGACAACTACTTTCAATCGCCTTCTATTATTAATTTTACCCTTCCCCCTTGAGGGATTTGATTTGAATTTTTGTGAGTTCATTTATGCCACTTTGGGCTGCCCTTATCAACTTGTCCATTTCCTTTTTTGTAAAAACTGCTCCTTCTGCAGTCCCCTGAATCTCAACAAACTTCCTGCCACCGGTCATGACCACATTCATATCCACTTCAGCTTGGGAGTCTTCCTCATAATTTAAGTCTAACAGTATCTCACCGTCTACTTTCCCTACGCTGATGGCAGCTACAGAATCTTTCACAGGAACTTCCTCAATCATCCCATTTCTAACCATCTTTCGAAAAGCATCCACTAAAGCAACATAAGCACCCGTAATGGAAGCGGTTCTTGTCCCACCATCGGCTTGAATCACATCGCAGTCAATCCAGATCGTCCTCTCTCCGATTGCATCGAGATCAGTTACAGACCTCAAAGAACGTCCAATTAATCTTTGGATTTCAAAGGCACGGCCGCCCCCTCTCCCTGTCAGTGAATCCCTTGAGGTACGAGTATGCGTAGAACGGGGAAGCATCGAATATTCTGCAGTGACCCAGCCCTTTCCGGTTTTCCTCAAAAACGGGGGAACCCTCTCTTCCATACTGGCTGAACAGATGACTTTGGTGTCTCCTATTTCGATGAGGACCGACCCTTCTGCATGTTTCAAATAATTTCTTGTAATTTTTACTGGTCTGAGAGTCTTAGCTCCTCTTCCATCTGAACGTTTCACAGACAATTACCTTTCCTAAAACAATATCTTATGGTTCAAGGAATCAAGTATAAAGCATTGATCCCTTTTAATTTAACCGTATTTTTTATATTTATTCAAGGGCTTCATTTGAAAACCATCAAAAAAAAAGTTACTATTAGTTGTTGTTTAAATCTTTCATTTTTTATTAAGGAGAAGGAATATGCGCGAGGATCAAGCTAAGGGATTTTCAGGTGCTTCAAAATATGTGCTGGATGATGAGTTAGCCAAGATCGTCAACATTTCAATGGCCCTTGAAATGCCCCTTTTGCTCAAAGGGGAGCCTGGAACAGGAAAAACCATGTTAGCCCATGCCATCGCTGAAACCTTCCATATGAGACTGACTGTTCTGAATGTTAAATCGAGCATGAAGCTCGTTGATGCCCTTTATCAATATGATACACTGACTCGCTTAAATGACAGTCGCTTTGGAGATTCTAAAAGAGATGTGAGCAATATCGAAGAGTATATCAAGATGGGGAAGATTGGACAGGCATTTGTTTCCGAAGAAAGAGTGGTCCTCCTGATTGACGAGATCGATAAGGCCGATACTGACTTTCAAGATGATATGCTCGATGTACTGGATCAAATGGAATTTGATATCATCGAGATCGATAAAACCATCAGTGCAAAACATAGGCCAGTCATTGTGATCACCTCAAATGCCAAAAAAGACCTCTCTGATCCATTCTTAGGTCGCTGTAATTTTCACCATATCGCCTTTCCAGAACCTGACATGATGAGAAGAATTGTCCAGGTTCATTTTTCTGGTATTGACAAAGACCTGCTCGATAGCGCCGTCAGAACATTCTACCGGCTCAGGGAAATCAAAGGCATTGAAAAGAAACCCGCAACCCGAGAGCTTATTAACTGGATCAGGGCGTTGAAAGCAGATCCTGACTTCAGAATTAAGGATCTGATTAAAGGAGAGGTTCCTTACTTAGGCGTTTTGTTCAAGAAGAGTCATGATTATGTGATTGCCCAGAATGCTGCGGCCAGGTTCAAGATGTAATTAAATAAATTTCAGATTTCGGAATGCGGATTGCGGATTGACTGAACAGATCGTGTAGGCATTGGGCATCGATCATAGCATAAGGACCGAGGAAAGATGGAGTGTTGGGATGATGGAATAATGATTGTTACAATAAAAGCCTAAACCCAACATTCCACTATTCCATTATTCCATTGAATGACTTATGTTTGTAGATTTCTTTTACTTGCTAAGAAAAGTCGGAATTCCGGTATCCCCTACCTCCTTCCTTAGGCTTCAACAAGCCCTAAGTATGGGACTGATTAACTCCGTCGACGATTTCTACACGAGTGCCCGAACCATTCTGGTTAAGAGTGAAAAGTATTTTGACCTTTACGACCAGGTATTTGCTCATCAGTTTCAGGGCGTTGAGCTCAAGGAACCGACTGAATTTGAATTATCAGAAGTAGCCCGTGCCCTGCTTGATGAATGGTTGAAAGATCGGAAAGGCCTGGCGGATGCTCTTGGAATCAACGAAGAAGAACTGAGTAAGCTGAGCCCGGATGAATTGATCCAGTACTTTCTCGATCGACTGAAAGAACAAACCGAGGCGCATCATGGGGGAAGTAAGTGGATCGGGACGGGAGGGACATCACCTGTAGGGCATTCTGGATATCATCCAGGGGGAATGAGAGTGGGGGGGATATCCCGAAATAAATCGGCGGTCAAGGTGGCTATGGATAGAAGGTATCGCGACTACTCACAAGAAGGCCCGATGACTGCCTCTCAAATGGGAGAGGCCCTGAAAAGGCTGAGAAATATGGTCCCCTTCGGCCCCAAGGATAGGGTGAATATCGATAAGACCATCTTCCAGACCATGAAGAATGCAGGAGAGATAGAGATCGTATTTGACCGTAGCCTGAAAGATCGTTTAAAGATAATCCTTGCCATTGACAATGGCGGATGGTCCATGGAGCCTTATATCGAATTGGTTCAAACCCTTTTTAATTATGCCCGCGCTCAGTTCAAGGATCTCAAGACCTTCTTTTTTCATAACACCATTTATGATTATTTATGGGAAGACCCTCCGAGATGGTCCAAACCTCATTCGGTAGATGAGTTTGTCCGTTATGATCCGGAAACGAGGTTTATCATCGCGGGTGATGCGAGCATGGCCCCTTATGAACTCATGGCCACGGATGGCTCTATCCATATTGAAGAAAGATCAGGGAGACCCAGTTATGAAAGGCTTAAGTTTATCGCCAAAACCTTCCCCCATACGGTTTGGATCAATCCAAAGCTCGCTGAAGAATGGCCCTATACTCGCTCCATCCATGATATCCAAGAAATCTTCCCCATGTTTGAACTGACCCTCGATGGATTGGAGAAAGCAGTGAGCTACATGATGCGGAAGAATTAAAGCGCAGGTTAAGGTCGAGGTTAAGGTTAAGCCGACGATGCTCCAATTTCCCCCAAAAAAATGGAAGCGTCACAAAACCTGCCCCAATTGAATTACAAAGTCTACCCTATTTGAAAGCATTCTCATTGCTTACCTACCGCGTTTTTGATATATTGCATCCACAAGGCTTATCCGATGGCTTATTGTCTGAATCCTGATTGCCCACACAAAAATAAAACCAGGCACCCAGCAGAATTTCGGGAAGGGATTACTCACTGCTCAGATTGTGGGAGCCTGCTCTCGGAAGCCACCATTGAAGAAGTAGACACTGTCAGAATTAGCCGCAGGATAACTCTCACCGATCTTCAGAAAAGAATTTTATATACCATTGGCCTTGTTCTCCTCTATAGGGTTTTGTTATTGATACCCACTCCAGGAATCGACCTTGAGGCCCTTGGAATTTTTTTTGACAATGAAACAATTTGGGGAAGACTTTTCGGTTATGCACATGTTCTTGAAAAATTTTCGATTTGCACACTTGGAATTATGCCTTATTTAAGCGCCTATATGATAGTAGAAATCTTATCGTTGTTTATCCACCCACTCAAATCTTGGAGGAAAGAGGGGTATGCAGGAAGAATAAAGTTAAAAAAAATAGCTCTTCGTATAACATTTTTGTTTACTCTATTGGCTGGATTCGGGAATGCCATTGGCTTCGAGAACATCCGTGGGGTAACTGGAGAAACCATAGTATTGGCCCCAGGATGGTCCTTCCGGATCATTGCCGCCATCACCCTTACAGCCGGCACTTTCCTGACCATCTTGATAGCAGAACTAATTACAAAAAAAGGAATAGGTCACGGTTTAAGCGTTTTGATATTCATCGGATATGGAAAAAGGATTTCTTCAAACATACCTCAATTAAAATTGGTATCTTATGCATATAGCCCTTTGGCATATTTTCTATTTTTTGCCATCATGGTCATTTCATTAATAGTTCTAATTGTCCTGATGGAAAAAAGCTATAGAAAAATACCTGTTAGATTTAGCGACGGCATCGAAGCCTATATGCCGCTAAAACTCACATCCGCAGGGATAATACCTGCTTCTGGGGGAGAATGGCTGATTGGATTACCAATAACTATCTTAGGATTTACGGCTATGTTGGGTTATCAAGTTTCTCAAAAACTTTCCGAAGCTCTTCTTCGCGGAAGTATTTGGCATTATATGGCTTATGTTATTATTATCATTTTCTTTTACTACCTTCTCGTTTCATTCTTTTACAATCCCAAAGATATGGTCACTTTATTAAAAAACAAGAACGCTTCAATTCTATCTCCTTTAGGGAAAAATGAAGAAAGCTATATTGATAGAAGCCTTGAATCCATGATCCCTATCGTAGCACTTTATTTATGCGTAGTTCTCTTTGTTCCTAACGCCATTTTTAATCTTTTTCTCAATTTTCATTTGGATAGCATTGGCTTAATTGTGGCTGTAGCCATCATTTTTGATCTTATGGAAGAAATACGTCTGAGAAAAGGAAACAATCTTGTAAAAGTAGCGGAGTTGCATGATGTCCCAATGGCAGGGCTTGTTAAAAGCCTCTTTGAACAAAAAGGGCTTCCCTGCTATTTAAGAGGCTATTATCACCGAGCCCTGCTCTATTTTTTCGGCCCTTATATTGAGATTTCAGTTCTTGTACCGGAAGATAGAATGACTGACGCAAAGGAAGTAATAAAAAACTACTTAGATACAAATATGCTCGCAGTCCGTTTTCATCAGGTAACCCAAATTAATACAAATATAACATCGAGAGACAAAGAAGTGGGGGACTGAAGGAGTTTTTTAAACCGAAACCCCTGCTATTCTATTTAGAAGTGGCAGGGGATCGACGAAATGTTTGTCGAGACCTAATCCTTCTGACTTTAAGCCGAAGGCCAATCCCATCAATTGGGTGAAGTAAATAATCGGAAGGTTAAACTCTTCTTTATACTCCTCTTCAATCTGTTTCTGGCGGGCATCTAAGTTGACATGGCACAGCGGGCATGCTACTACAATGGCATCCGCTCCCACACCTTTCGCATTCTTGAGTATCTTTCTACTTAACTCTAATGCAATCGGGAGTTGTGTGATTCCCAGCGAAACACCACAACAACGGGTCTTATAGGACCAGTCGAGAGAAGTAATTCCAAGCACTTTCATCAATCGATCCATATTCGTCGGATACTCGAAGTCTTTTACTTCCGTGATCTTTGGTGGACGGGTGATGATGCATCCATAATAACAAACTACTTTAAGCCCTTTGAGAGAGTGGACAATTTTTAAAGCCACCTTTTGGTAACCTATTTTTTCCGTGACCGTATTCAAGAGATGTTCAACCTTCATCCCATTGTAAGAAAAATTTGGGATCTCTCGGCTAACCCTCTCTCTCAAATCCTTATCTTCTTTGGTCTCTTTCAATGCGACCCGCATCCTGAGAAAACAGGAGGGACAGGGTGTTGTGACATTATCCAACCCTTCTTCTTTTATCAAAGCGATATTCTTCATGGGAAGCAATGTCGAAAGAAAATGGTCTGTGGAATGGGTGGGGGTGGTTCCGCAGCATCCCCATCCCTCTGGTTCATGGAGGGAAACTCCAAGCTTATTGAATACGGCTTTGGTTGAAAGATCATATTCTTTTGAAGTACCGTGAAGACTGCAGCCTGGAAAGTAAGCGATCCCGTCTTTTTTCTCCGCCGTCTTTCCCTTGATCTTTGGCTTTCCAAAAGTGGGGAAGATTTTCAACTTCCCATTTCTAAACATCTTCAAAGCCATTGGCATATCATTTTTCCAAACCTGCCCGAAGTTCAGCTGACCTGCCCACATCTGGCGCAGGTACATTTCTCCCATCAAACCCGCTTCATACATTCTTCCAAACCACTTGATCCCTCTTAAGGCGGCTTGGTAGAAGAGAGGAACTGACGGGACCTTTGATTCGATCCCCTCGTTCTTTGCCATGATTTTTAAAGTATCCATGATCTTTGTGATGTTGATGTCATAAGGACAACGGGTAGCACAGGTCTCGCACATGGCGCAGAGCCAGATGGTTTTTGAATGAAGGACCATCTCCTTTTGACCCAACTGAATGGCTCGCATCACCTGATTGGGAGCGAGATCAAAGTGTTCTACCACCGGACAACCAGAAGAACATTTCTGACACTGGTAGCAGAGAAAGACATTTTCCCCTGTTTCCTTGCGAATGATTTCTGCGAAAGCTGAATTCAACGTTGTTTCCATTAATAATGCCCTCGATTAAATCTATGGAATAATGGGGAAATATAAGGTCAAGGCTAAGGTTGAGGTTGAGAAATTCTTAACCTTAACCTTAACCTTAACCTGAATCTCAACCTAATAGTATTTTCTCATCATTCCAGTATTCCAATATTCCACTTACGATGGTTGTGGTCTGGGCAGCAATCCTGCAGCCTTGGCAATCTCTACCACCTTCTCCTCCCACTCAATCGCCATAATATGGATCCCTCGCACCCCTGGGATCTCTTTTAGTTTCTGA
>Ga0214474_1000325_pt1 | contig 24232 bp, 48 predicted proteins | sample RVTome_2_FD_187335 | JGI IMG/M metagenome (GOLD analysis project Ga0214474, IMG submission 187335) | Soil microbial communities from uranium-contaminated site in the Upper Colorado River Basin, Wyoming, United States - RVT95D214 HiSeq ... | reverse complement strand
TGAAAAAAGATAAGAATATTGAAGGAATTGATCTTTTCCAACTTCCTAATAAGGAATTGATTTATAGAAAATATATGAAAAGGTGATTTAATATGGCATTGAGCAAGACAATAGCCAAAAGGGCTTTAGTGCGTAAAGGCGGGATCAGAACCGTCAGGAAAATGAAGAAGGTCAAGTTCATAAGACCGGCGAAGAAGAATAAGATAGGAATATTTGGGAATTGATTGAATGAAATTTGATAAAACACAATTAAATAAAGGCATAAGAATAGAAATGGAACATGCTGGTTCGTTTTCGGCATATTGTGGTTTGAGAACTAATAGGGAACAAAAGGAAATGGCTCAGCTTATAGTAGAAGACCATTTAAACGAGGATCCAAAGTATTATACAAAGTTAAGGAAGGCAGGATTATAACTTTTTTAGTATGGGACACTATGAAAAAACCTTAACTAAAAAACATTAGAGAAAGAGGCGATATGATATGAAATTCAGGGATATGAACAAGCCGTTAATAGAAACAATAAGAAAGGGCGATGTACTGAAATCCAGGGGCGAATTCGGATTGGTTAAAAAGGTGCATGATATAACATCTGGCATATCTTTTGTGGATGTTATAACGCCGCATGGTTCAGATCGTTGGAGGGAAACTGAAATCGAATCCCATGTTTATATTTCACCAAAAAAGACGAAGCATAAATCCGGCGTATATATTCGGGATTATTTAATGGAAACCTTATAAATCATGAGTTACAGAAAAGAAAGGTGATATAACATGGTAAAACTTTATTACGGGGAAAAGCATTATAAAAGGCCAAGATACGTTCCTGTTAAGACAAAGGATGATTTTTACATTAAAAGGGTTTGGGAGCCTTCCGGCATCGCTCAGTTCAAGACGATAAGGACGGCGACAAGAATGGGCTCGATATGGTACGGGGAGGACTGGAGATCCAGAAAACTTAAGAAAAGGAAGGTGATATAAAATGAAATTCAGAAAATTATTTATTGTTGGAGGCCCTGAATTTACAGATGAAGGTGATTTTAACACATATATGTTTTTTACAAACAGGAAAAAAGTGAAAGATTTTATAAACAAAACATCTGATGAAAATGCAAAAGATAATATAGATCCAGATGAATACAAAAGCAAGAGCAAATATTTAACGGCTCTTAAAAAATGGAAACGTGATTATAAAAAAGATATTAATATTGATGTGGTGAAATTATTATGAGCAACGCAATAGGTGGGCTGGTGATGATGAACATCTTGACCAAGGAAGCGGTCAAGGATCTTAAGTCGTTCAAGAAGCTTGCAGAATCAGCCGGAGTCAGAAAGGCGGAAAGGAAGCTGGCAGAGATGGCGCCTTATGCCGGTGCGGTCGGGGGCGGCATTTTAGGGGCTGCAATAACAAAAACGCCGACATCGTTAGGCATCGGGTTAGGGTCTGCAGCCGGAACTATCCTCGGATCATACGAGGCAATTAAGTTTTTCAGGAAGCATAAAATCAAAAGGAAAAAGGAACCTCCGATAGGAATACCGGTTCCTGCTTATATTAAAAGAGGGTGATTAAATGAGTTTGAATAAAAAGGAAATGAAAGACCTTTCGTGGTACATATGGCAATCCCATCATGATTGGGAAGGCGGTGCCAGAGTGCAGGATATAATGCTTTATGATAGGCTTGTCCGAAAAGCCACTGATCGTGAATTTGAGGTCGCAAGGGCCGAAGCATTGACTCCTAAAGGATATAAACTGACCAAAGACGATAAGGGGTTCATAAATGCAGGCATAAAACGTGTTAAAAAAATGGGATGGGAATTCAAGGATGACAAAGGAAAAGTAATCAAGAAGGTGAGATAAATGCCGTTTCCAACGTTTCGGGTGACTAAGGGGGATCATAAGCTTAAAATACATATCCCTAAATCATGGAAAGAGGAATGGAAGTTGTGGAGCGCATCTGAGACTGCAAAATGGCTGAAGGAGGATGAGAAAGGCATACCTCACTTTAAATCTGTCAAAATCAAGCCGATGCCGAGAGGCGAAATACTTGAAAAAATGGGTCTTGTATTGGGCGGTGCGGTGCCCATATTGGCATATGGGGGGATAACTTCAATAGCAAGGACGGGGGCTGGCCCCGGACCGACAATATACCCGGCCGCAGTGATGGGGATGTTAGCAGGAAGAGGGCTTGAAAAATTCATCGAAAGGCACGAAGGCGGATACGGGGAGTTCAAGAAGAAAGTCGGCAAATTGGAAAGGAAGGCCGAAAGAAAGATCGGAAAATACATCGAGGTTGATTGACTTTTTTAGTATGATGGGTGATAACTATGATCGGTGGAAAAAACTTAAATAAAAAACGGGGAATGTGGATTGGGAAGGTGTTTGCTCCTTACAGCAAAAAGGCTGCTTTGGAACTATTGACCGTCAGGGCGGTGACCAAATCGGAACTTGCAAAGAAATACGACATTCATATAAGCAAAAAGGATGAGGAAAAGATCATAAGGGATAGGAAAAGAATGATAGAAAAATGGGGAAAAGAGGCAAAAAGATTGACAAAGGGGTGAAATAATATGAAGAAAAAAATAAGGCAGTTTGAGCTGACAACATCTGAAAACGCTATGGATATGCCTTACCAATTGTTTGCTACTTCAAGGCAGGCCGCTTTGAATCGATTTCGTCGGACAAAACATAAAGGCGAAAAATTAATTTCATTGAAAGAATCAAAATGGCCTTCTTGGGTGAAGTTTAAAAGGTGATATAACTTTTTTAGTATGATGGGTGATAACTATGATCGGTGGAAAAAACTTAACTAAAAAACGGAGGAAATGATATGAATATACCAAAAATAAACTTCAGTGATGACGGCGGGGATATGGACGGTTGCCACCCATATTACAAAAAAGTCAGGTTTTTACCGTTCTCTGAAGAAAAACTTAAATATTAGGTTAAAAAATAAGGTGATAACATGAAGAAAAAAAGTTGGATTTATGATTTAACCCATTGGAAAAAAATGGATGTTCAAGAAACTGGTGGTGTTGCCGGAAGTATTGGTGTTGGGGCAATTATTGGATCCGGTGCCGGGCCTTTAGGAACAATTACTGGTGGTGCTACTGGCGGACTTATTGGTACTTTATATTATGGTCGAAAACATTTACGAAAAGAATTTGCAAAAATAAAAAGGTGAATAAAGATGGTTGTAGGTGGAGTACATATAACAAAACGGTATGCCAGATATAGAATCAGGGATCCGCATCTTTTCAAGCCCGGAAGCTTCAGAACACATGATATCGGCCGCCGGAGACACACAAAAAGGATTGCAGGAAAGCTCAAAAGCACCGGCAAATGGGCTACTCAGTCGATTATAGTCAGCAAAAAGGATTATTTGTTAGGGACAAGGGTTAAAAGAATAGGAAAAAAGTATATAATATCATCAAGATGACCGTATATCTTATGGCATATAAGGATTTAAAAGGCATGAAATGGTTAGAATATTTAACCGATAATGAACTGGAGGTTCTTTATAAAATACATAAAGGTGATTATTTTGGCAAAAGCTATGCGGTTCAAGAAAAGAAAGTTTAACAGGCCTCAGGACGGGAAAATGATGAAGTTCATATCCAAGAAGGCCGGCAAATTCTTCAGGTTTGGCAGATAATCGATGATGAGGTTTAAAAAGATGGGTCTTGCTCTCGAATTAATAAAGGCGTACGATGATAAGATAGTGGCAATGGAAGCCAAAAGAAGGGAAAGGATCAGGAGTATTAAAAGGAACGTCTTTGTCCCTAAAAAGGCAGTAAAGGTTTTAGGCCTGTTTTTCATATCAATGTTCTTATTTTCAGGCATATCGTTTTCAGCTCCGGCGCCGGAGCCGACAATAACACCGACTACTTTGGACAAAACAACCCTTTATGATATAGCCAAAACCGTTTATCAGGGGAATGAATTGACGATTCATGGAACCGAATATGCGGCCGGAGAGAAGGCGACAATATTCCTTCAATTGAAGGATGCTTCGAATAATCCGATCATAAACGGCAGCTGCTATTTGACGTTGTTTCATCCGAACAAAAGCAAGATATTGAATAATGCCCCTATGCTTTATTTGGCTAACAGTGCGGGGATTTTTTTCTATGATTACAATCTTCCAATAGACCAGAATGGTGTCTATATGATGTCGGCGGAATGCACTTATTCCAACTTCATACGGCATTACTACACCCTCACATCTGGAGGATGGAACCCGTTTGAGGGGGGATGCGGAAGCCAGCAGATTAATGCAACCGTGAATGTCGGCAATGTTTTACAAGGAACCATGATCCAATTGAACAATTTGATGGATTGGGCGTACGTGTATCAAGCATCATCTGGTGGTGGGATTAAGGCGACAAACGTCACATTCACATGGAATTCATCAACCACATTATGTAAAATAAACAAATCCAATACTGCAAATCTTGATTTTTATTACATGGGCGAAACATATAATTCATTGACAATGTATTTTTATGCTTGGAATTGGAATAACAACGGTTCCTGGGATTATTTGGGGAATACGGTGACTGCAGGGAAAGCGACGGCAACCGTCACTTCTGGAGTCGAGGATTATTTTGCCGGGCAATTGAATGTTACGAAACATACTGCAACTGATGGTACGGTTAAGATAATGGTATATGCAACTTCGGGTGCTGGTTTTTCAGTATGGTACGACTGGATGGGTTTGGTGGCTGCAACAAATAACACCGCAATTGTCGATTTGAAAGGGAGCGGGGAAGTGCATATCAGCGGCTCGGCGGCCACAGCCACCTGCAAAGTCACAACTGAAGATACTATTTATGAAAAGAGTTTTTACCATATTTCGATAGGCACGGGGTCTATCGGGGATGCTATTTCATATTCGATACATGATGAATATGGGAATAACATATTCGATAGCAATTCATCCACAGGCAGCAATGTATATGTCTTCAATAACTATGCGTACCGGGATGGGACTTTCACAATACTTGCGAGATGCGGCACGATGGCGGATGTCAAGACGATTGTCGTTTTTAAGACCGGAGAGGATACGAGCGGAATAGGCCTTAACCTCGATTTACTGACCAAAATAATCATGTTCCTGGCAATAACAGCAATACTTGCCGGAATTTCATATGCATCCAAGAACGGCATAATCGGCGTTATTTCGATAGTTATTATATTATATACGTTCTATGCACTGTTCATGGGAGGATTAATATGAGAAAAATCGGAATATTGGGGTTATTCCTTGCAATGTTTTTGGCAACGGCAAATGCCTGCCAAATAGATAGTTTTTCTGTGGAGTCCGGAGTCACGCAGTACTACACCGCCGGTTTCAATATTCAATATTCCAATGTGACATCAGCTGATTGGGGCAAGGATGTGGATATTTTTGTATTGAGAAGTGAGGATAATATTCCAATAGAGGAGATATACAAGGATGCGAAGAACGGGATCAAGTTTTCCATCCCTGATAACGGCAACGCCACCAACGGGTTCTTTTACATAGGCCCCAAATACGTCATCAACAAGGAATATGTCTTATGGGTGCAGGCCTGTGGGGATCAGAAAAGCGCCACTTTCAAGGTCGTGAATCAATACGGCATAGGCGATATGGTCGGGAACGTCATCATATGGTTCCGGGATAACATATTTTATCTCGTAATGATATCTGCTGTTGTCTGCATAATATCATTGTTTGTATATTTAGCATTTATAAAGAAGTAATATAACTTTTTTAGTATGAACGGGGATGAAAAAACATTAACTAAAAAGGGATAAACATGACAGAAGAAAAGGTCACGTTAGGCGTGGATGGTCAAACTTATGAAATGTCCAAAGCCGAAGCTTTGGAGATATTGGAAGAGGATAAAAGGCAGGAAAACGGTGAAAAGAAGAAAGGTTTTATAAGAAGAACTCTGGGAGTTGCAATTCCATTGGTTGCCGGAAGCATAAAGTTTCTGCTTACGACAAGAAGCGAAATGAGAGATTCTGGCCCCGTCCAGCCGGACTTTTATGCTGGAAAATATAATTATCTTAAAAGACCCGATAATGAAGTTAGATCTAAAAAAGAGAATTTGATATTACCCAAATTACCAAACGCATCCGAATTCATGAAAAGGAATCCGGTAATGGAAAAAAGAATGCGTTTGCTACCGATTAGAAAACCTATGGAGGAAGGAAAACATGGCAGAAAAACAAGTAGTTCAATTGAGTCCTTTAAAGGAATTAAAAACCGCACAAAAGGTGTATGAAGAGGCATTAACAAGGCAACAGGCCGCCAAATTGAGAGGCCAGGCCAAGGCGATACAGGAAGAAATGCATCCCCCGCTCAGCAAAAAGATAATAAGCGGGATAACAGGCGGCATTAAGGGAGTCATAGATGTCGAAAAAAAGTTGCTTCCTTACGAGAAAGAGGTCGCCGAAATGGGGTTAAAAGGGGCAAAAATGGCATTCGGCGGGGCTGAAACCGCATTCGCACAATCACGTGCAATGCGAGAACAGTCAAAATATGAACAACGCAGAAAAATAGCCGAAAGACCATCCAAAAAGGAATGGCCTGTCAAAAGAGAGTCAATAATGGGCGGCGGTTTTGTGCCGCAGAACCAGTTTATAAGAAAGACAAAAAGGAAGAAAGGAAGTGCCTTTCGATGAAAAAAAGGGATCAAAAGAAAGAAAAGTCACTGATCCCCCTAATGCCTATTGACGAGGCTTCCCTTAATCTTATAAATCGTTTCAATAAGATGCGTATAGATCGGAGAAGGCGGGTGTTAAGCTGCGGCCTTCGAGGACGACCCAAATTGAAAGGCACTAAAACCGTTTAAAGAATAAAGAAGGTTTATATGTTCCCCACTTATAAAGAATTATAAATTCTTTAAGAAAGACTTTAATTAGAAAATACTGATGCAGGAGGCTAACGCCAAATGCTCCCCACATATAGAGAATTGGTTGTGCTATTAATAATCATTTATTCCGCTTTCTATTTTTCCCTAATGCCCATAACGAATGACACATACTCCCACGCAAACATGGTGGATGATTTAAATATAAGTGCATATCCCCCTCTCTTTCACTTATTAGTAAAAACCATTAACTTTTTTAGTATGAACGGGGATGAAAAAACCTTAACTAAAAACACGACAATTTTCAACGTGTTTCTTCTTGGATCATTAATAACATTGGTCCTTCTTCCGTATGCGGTTTATGAGTTCTTTTTTGCATATTTAAGAAGCGAAAAGGCTGCATTTCTGGGCTTTTTGGCCTATCTGTTCGGTACCGGGATAACGAATACTTATTATTATTCTAACGTATGGGCTCAGGCACTGGCCATGTTTCTGTTTTTATGCCTTCTTATTTGCTTGATCAATAAAAAACCATTCACCGCTTTAATATTTCTTGTTCTGATAGGATTTACCCATCGGCATTTCATATATTATGCAGTAATCGTTTATATCGTTTATTTCTTTGAAAGTTTATTCAAGAACTTCGAACTTCCTACAATCTATTGTACTACAAAAAGCGGATCGGATGCCAGCTTTTCATTATCATGCTTATTGCCGATGTTCCTGATCGTCTTTCCATTCCCTTATCTATGGGGAGTGATTAAGGCGCACAGGCGAGATATCGTCTTATTCTCGTCTATTGTTCCTGTATTCCTCGTATTTTTGGATAGCCGTGTGCTATTAGCCAGCTTTACTTTATGGTGCGGCTATATCGGATCGTATTTGACTGGGCTCAATAGGACAAAACTGGCAGTTTGGCTGATATTTTTCGCTGTTTTTGCAGTCTTTTCATACTTTTACATGATGGATTTGGCCGCTTCTTACACCGCTTATAGCGCTTTTGAGAACATTGTTTATTAAATGTGCTTATCGAATATCTTATTTTCTTCATAAAAGTTCTTTTCTCTGTAAAAACGGCAGTTTAAAGATACGCATTAGAATAAAAGAAGTTTTAACTAGGTTTAACCCTTTTTTAAAAAACAAGCGAAATGCTTATATATTTTTAAATACAATAAACATAACATAGTTAATCCCCTTCCTCACCGGATTAATTAAAAACCGAGATGGAGGTCTCAACTATGGTGTACACTGCAACCTATAGCACTGCAGATATCTCCTCACAGGTCATCGACTTCGTGGGTGGAATTATGGGTGCTCTAGCTCAGTCTGCCAACCCGCTAGTCTGGCTGGTCGTGGGAACGCTGGTCGTGGGTATGGTCGGAACGCTGCTTTATAGCATAAAGAACCTTTAAAATTTCTTAACAAGAAATTTTATCAAGAAGAACCCATGTATTGGGCTTATGCCTGATGCATGGGGCAAACCCTTTTTGTTTGAACAATTTAAGATTTTGGGAGATACAATCATGAAACCCACCACTTTGGCGATTTTTGGAGTTTTTGCACTGCTTTTTTTATCAACTGGATGTTCTTTCATAAATTTCAACTGGAAATATAATTTCAATCTATCCACTTCTCTGATGAATTATACAGCAGACGGAAGTGGCGTTCAAGTCAGAATATTGATGAACACCAGCAATATGTTCGTTAATTCAAGTTGTGTCGATACTATCTATTGTAACGATAGTGCTGTGACATGGTTGAACGGAAGTACAGAACAACAGATTTATTATTGGTGGGAGAATTACTCTTTTGGTTTTGCTACCCTCTGGATTAAAGCACCTGTTTTGAATACGACTGATAATGTTTTCTATTTGTATTACAATAGCACATTAGTAAGTAGAAGTGGCTATTATTCTGGCAGGGATACATTTATTAGGTTCAATGATTTTGAGAATTATACTAATGGAAGTCGTCCATCAGCAGATTTTGATGGTTATAGCACCCCAGCCAATTCGTCACAGCTTTATGTTACGGATAGCGGATGTTTAAGAGGAGACCGATGTTTATATTTCAATATGGAAGATACTAAGGGAGTAACATATGGATTGTTAAGCAATCAATTTTCATCTGGAATTCTCGAGTTTTTTTATAAAACAACAGGAACACAATCTGATGCCAGCGCATATTGGGGGACTGGTATTAATGGGACTCCTGAAGGGTTACAATATGTAACTGGCTCTGGGTCTATAGTTTTGCAAACGAACTGGACATTTATAAGATGGCAATGGAATGGAACTGGTTCGTTGGGAAATTTTACGGAAACTGGAAATAGTCATGAAATGCAAATGTCTGTTGGACAAAACTTTACACAACAGATATTTCCCTTTCATATAGCTGCTACACAACCGTTTTATTCTGATAATTATATATTGCGTGTCTATATGCTACACGATGCAGTTATCAAAACGATGTCTGGAATAAGCGAAGTAATACCTTCGATCAATTATTATATCATAAACGGAAGCGTCATCGGATGCGACGGCGGGTTATCCGGGGCCACGATCAGGATAAACGGGAGCGGGGTTGATTCGACAACATTGTCCAATGGCAGTGGATATTGGGAATTCACATCATTACCTAATGTTGCGGCCACATATACAATAACTGCAAATAACACCGGAAATAGGAATATAAACTCAACATCAAAAACAATAACCATTACGGGGAATAGGGGTGACATTGAGTTATCGTTAATGCTGAGTTATTGCACTCAATTCAATCCGGGATCCGATTTTCCCAAAATGATCCAGGATGCGATAGGCGGCTTCCTGTACGGCCTGTCGAAATCTTCAGGTGCAATGGTGTTTGCCGTTCTGGCCGTGCTTGGATTGGGGATGTTGGTTTTGATACTCAGGCGAAGGTGAAGTGATATGTATAAATACTTAAAAAAACATAAAGGCTGGTTAGATGTTATGAGGCCCACCAAGATTGTAATTTTTGGAATTGCTTTGGTTTCTCTAATGTCAGTCGGATTCTCAATACAACAAATAGCATGTGATGGCTCACAACAATTGCCATGCGATGGTGGATTTGAAACAACAATTAATTTAACATCTAATCCACATTGGCATGCTGAAAATGGACAATCTTATTCTACATCAAGTCCAATTACAGGCATATGGTCAACAGCGGGTACTGAATCAATTAAGAAACAACTAATCAATGTTTCTTCGATTGCATTGACAAATGACATACTATTATTTTTTAGGTTCAATGGGCTTGTAACTGGTAGTGGTTATGCGGTAGTTCGGGTTGACTTATTAGCAAATGATAGCACAACAATAGTAGCATCACCACTAATATATAATACTGACGTTCCGTATGACAATACGGGTATCTATAATTACACAAGTTCACTCAGAAACTTCACATTACCTGCAGGTTATAGGTATATTCAAATATATCTTTATGGTATAGATACTGGCGGCTTAACCACTAAATATGATGATTTTGCTTTAACACGAGCTAATGGGTTATTATTAACGCCGAGCGCGTCTAACATTGGACCGACTTTTAATTTTGCAGTAAACTCTAATCCTGATACGAGTGGAGGATATTTGTTATATGTAAATCTTTCATGCGGATTATCTACACCCCAACAGCAAGTATCGAATCAATTACTTACATACGACATAGTTTCTCATACATGGAAAGCAACAAATATAAATGTGCCAAATTGTGCTGGCTCATACAATGCGACATTTTTCGGAACACGATTCGGATATAACATATTTCCAGCATCAGTATTGAGAGAGTCAGCAGCAATCAGATATACTTTGACGACTGATTCGAGCATTTGGGCGCCCAATCAACAAAGAAAATTAAATCTGACTTTTTACGATGTTCAAACATTAGCAGATATAACTTCATATGTAAGCAAGGGTGGAAATGGATTATTGAACACCACTCTTGCTGAAATAACAGACCCCAATAATTATGCACATTCAATCAATTTTTATTATAATTCAGGGACCAATAAATTCGAAGCCAATTACACTACTCAAAACATACTATGTGGGGTGTTGAATTGCACATGGGCTAAGGACTATTTGATGAATCTTACGGGGATAACATTAACGGGATATGAAACTTTGAATATAAGATTAACTTATACTCCCCCGACATTCAATATAACCGGGACATTCTATTTTGACAAGGACAAGACTGGATCATTGACTTCCCCCGATGTTCTATTGAACGGATATGATTTGAAACTGGTGAGATGCAGCGGAACCGTCCTGAACCCGCAGGATCAATGTGGTGAGGAATACGGATACATAACATCCACAACGGATTCAAACGGCAAATTCAGTTTTTCAGTCTATATCGAAGGATCATACATCATATACCCATTGATAGTCGGATCTTACGCAGGCCATGATTTCGAATCCGGATATGCGAACTATTACGGCTCGAAATGGCCCCAGAAGGCTTACAAAATAATAACCGTCGGCAGTGATAAGAACAATACGTATTACACGGTACCCGATGAGGGTATTTACGCATCGTACGGATCCACGGGGAATCTGAACTTCTCATTCGCCTCGCATGGATCTTTGATTAACTTCACTGCCAAAAACTCAACAGGATCCAAGCTTTCGGGCATTAACATTGCGGTGACGGCTTTGGAATCATCAAGCGGAACCCAGGGAATAACCAAATCATGCACGACCGGGGCGGACGGCACATGCCATGTGATCGTCATGGATAAGCTCAACGGCTTCCCGTACGGATACCAGGTTGTCGCCAGCGGCACACCATATGCAACAAAGACAATGACGGTCAGTGCCAACGATTTCATCTACGGGACCAATTTTTACAGGGGAAGCTACAGAACGTATCAGTTCAATATGGGAGGCGGAAGGTACTTCATAACCGATATCAACGGTAACGTGAACAACATCACGTTCTCACCAATAAACGCATTGGCCGGGGAATACATGAACTACATTAGGTTCAAGATTTTGGATACCGAAGGCACATCTTCATATGTGAAGCAATACTATGTTCCAATGACACCGACGGGCATTTTCACCTGCACTCAGGATGAATGCAAAATAACTGCGATCAGACTGTTCTTCAGCCCATCCGCCCATGATGTCGGGGTGCCGTACTGCAAAATGAAACAGGAATCACCAGGATTTAAATCAAATATGGTGCCGGTGCCGCCATGCTACTGCACATCGCCTTACTGCCAGGAATATTTGGGATCTACACCCTTGACTGATGCAGTGTGGCCTTCCGGAGGATGCATCGAGTTTTTGGGCATCAAGACCCAATGCAACTACGAATGCTCAGGCGTCATAGGCGGATGCGGATCCAAGATAAAGATCAACGGAACCGAACATGACTTTGACAGCACGGGCAAGTATCTGACGACCTTGAACATGAAGAAGGGGGACACTTTCAGCTGGGAAGTTTATAGCCAAGGAATGTTGATTGGAAAAGTGGATGCGGATGGAATAGTTATAACATCCGAGGAAAAGAGGAATTCCAATTTTTACAGATGCGATACGTTCGGGCAGAGATGCGTTGAAGGGCAAATAACGGTCACCAAACCTGCGGGATGCGGATCGCCTTCGGATCAGTGGACTACATACGGTCAATACTTATATGCAACCCAGGGAAGTGAGGAATGGAACGCCGTGTGGGTTGATGGAAGCCAGCAGTCCGATGAACTATGGGGATCTGCGATGGCGGATTGGAAATTGACCTGCAATGCCAGCAACACTATCAACGTCAGAATACAGGATCTGGATATCGATCAGACTTTCTATTACAACTTCGGGGCGGGAAAATGGACTGAAAACAGGTACAAGGAGGCGTTCCTGAACCTATCGGCGCAGACGCTGAAATTCAAGTTCGGATTGACATCCCAGTTGTTTGGCCAGCAGGTTTATCCAACATCAGCCAAAATAGCGGTGACGGAGTTGAACTCAAGCGCCCAATATACAATGACAGTCAATGGAAGTTATGCTGAATTCACTTACGGCGGAGTGATAGATCCAGCGGGTTCATTATACCATTATGCTTTGGAAGTTAATGTGCCTGATTATACGTACAATATGACTTCCAATACATCATACGGAGTCATTTATTCTTCAATAGATCACTATTCAGATGTGAACTGCGGGCTTACGCCGGTAACGCAGGTTCCTGGCCTATCCCAAGAAGCGTTCTGCAGATTAAAGACGATAAACGGTACGACGGTAACGCAGACTAACAACCTGATAATCAAAATAGATACAAGTGTCGGCAATTCGCCTTATGAAACGGCGGTGCCGTTCAGCAGTTTTGATGGTGATTATAATTATTACAAGGCAACGGTGACTCTTGTCAATTATTCACTTTCTCAATCGGGGTTGGGCGCATTCTTTTCATTGAGCGACTATGCCGAAGGCAATGTAAGAATGGCAATAACGGATCCGAACGGATTTTATCCGTTCTATGATATAATGGTGCCTTATAAATTGGATGAAAACGCAATCAACGTGGAGCCTTCAATAAAGACGGTATCGCTCTATAAGGAACTGGTAAGACCCGGAGTGGAGCCCTTCTATATTCAGACTACAAACATAAGCACAAACGATAATATCCTATGCAATTTGACGTACTCTGACACGCAGAACTTAGTATATAACACATCCTTCGAATTATGGGGCGGCAGCGGCAATGCAACGCAGATATCACCGGCGAAGTACTCACCAACTACATCAGCATACGGATATTCGGCGTTATGGCTGTTTGATTTGGATTCCGACGGCAGGTTTAATTTGGGAAATGATGCACAATTCTGCTGTAAGGGGGTTCTGCATTACAAATGGGCAGGAATAGATAAGAAATCCTCATTGACAACCTGCACAATTGTCAATCCAACAACGCCTCCGACTCCGAGTTTTATATCAGGCGGAGAACTTTTTAATTTAGCCAGCTTTGCGAATTGGGTAATTCAAAACCCGCTTCAATTTGTATTGTTAATAATAATGGTAGTGGTTTTCGTACCGATAATCATGTATTTATTACATTAGGTGAAACAAATGGTGTATATAAATGGAACAGATGTGCCGTGGAACTGCATAAATGCAATGGGTGGAAAGTGCGGCACGGATTTGGTGTTTGATCCGGGAGTAGTATTTGCGATTGCAGTAATTATAATTGTATGCCTTGTCGCAGTAAGGTTCATATTCAAGGCCCAGGAAATAAGAATGAATGCGGATATAATAAGACGCAATAGGGAGTAGTTTCAAATGGTACTCGGAGCGATTTTAGCATCTCTTGCCGCTATAGTCGGATTTACGGTTGGAGGAGTGCAGGCCGGGGTTGGAGTATTGCAGGCATTTTTCCAAATGCTTCCTGAATCCATAAAGGCGTTGGTGTTTGCGGGGATTATAACCGGAGGCGGCGTATTTTGGATTGAAATGACAGGGGCTTTGGGATTCAAGCTCCAGTTTTTTGGAATAGATCTGACATTAGCCCCGTTTGCAGTCGCAATTGGAGCATCGTTCTTTATAATACTACATGAAATTATATCATGGTATAGCTTTTGGATGAGAAAATAGGGAGGAATACAAATGCGAAAAATAATAGTGACTTTCGCAATAGCATTGTTAATTCTAATGCCGATTGTGAAAGCCCAGACAGATATATCGATTTTGAACACAATGTCTATGGAAATACTGAAATTAAAGGATCAGGTATCGCAGTTGGAATTGACCATAAAAACATTAAACGATGAACAGACAAAATTCATTGATGATACCGGACTGAAGCTGGCAAGTCATGTAAGTCAAGAAACCGATCCATTAAAGCAATCATTGCCGTTCATCCTTTTTACAACAACCATAATAAGCGGCTTTATTGTAATCAAGGGGATGAATTTGATATACAGAAAAATAGGCAAAGCGAAAGAAAACCGGGCTATTGGCAAGGAAGAATCAAAAAAGCTCAAGGAAACAAGGGAAAGTGAGGAAAAAGTGCGTATCCATAAGGAAGATACGGAAAAGTTGTTAAAGGAAATGAGGGAAGAAAGTGATAAGACCAATAAGAACAAGGAAAAAATGGATTCGATTAAGCAGGAAATATCGGATAAGCTTGATGAATTGGAGAAGATTCATCAGGAATCCGCCAAAGGAGGGATATAAATGGCGCTGGGAATCGGGGATATGCTAATGGGGTTCGTATGGATAGCGGTGGCAATATTTTCAATAGTCATCCTTTTCGGTGTCCTCATTTGGATCGTGAGAATGTTATTTTCCAAACCTATACATTCGATCCAGAAGGATGCAATTAAGGATTTGAAAAGGGATGCAGCCATTCAGAACCAGTTTAAAATGCAGAACCTGATGCTTTCCGGGGATGCCAAGCATCCGCCTGTGTACTTCGGTAAAATAATGGGCATTATTCCAAAGGTGCCTTACACTTCGGCCATAGTAAGCAAGGAAGGAAAAAGAACTATTGATCCTGCAAAATCTGGCAATGAAGATATTGTTTTGGTAAGGGTAAGGGATAACCCCATGTTCGGCTGGATCCCGTTCATAGGCGATTTTTTCAGGGATGAAATCATTTTAAGATTGCTTCCGGATGAGCATTCGCCGTTTATGGTCGGGGCCGATTTAACCATATATGCAGTTGGAATCAAGAGGCTCGGCAATAGCGGTTATTACATATCGACAAACAGAAACGTGCCGGAACTTCTTAAGGTCGTGTTCGATCAGTCGCATGAATATGCAATTAAGTCAAACGTGGATGCGTTAGGCATAATGGCAAACAAAATTGTGGAGGCCAACGCCCAGCACATAAAGGAAATGGAAAAGAGCGGCGGAGTGGTCAAGCTGGTAACCGATAAGGTCAGGGGCGAGGGATGATAAATATGTTTAACGAAGATTTGATTTTCTTCGTAAAGGTTCTTTTGCCTGCGGAAACGGCAGCAAAGGGATACGCAATAGATAAAAGAAGGTTTATATGACAGAGTTCACAAACGAAGCCAATTATAGGGAACTAGACCTATCCATTATTTCGCAAATGACAGGAACCGAAGATTTGAATTGGTCTGATCGGTTCTTCGTGAAATATATAAATTTCTTCAAGATACTTTTTATCTTTTCAATATTAGGATTATTGTTGGAAATAATCATGTGAAGGTGGGCAGGGTGGTACAATGTCCGAAATGCGGCACAGAATTGGAGGAAAATCACAAGACATTGGAATGTCCGAACTGCAGAATAAGGATAATGCTGTTGAGATGCCCGAATTGCAAAAGGGTGATAACGGCCAGAATAGAGGAGAATTTCGAAAGTGTGAAATGCAAAAAATGCCGGGAAACGGTTATTATATACCCGGAAAGGCATTATTGGAAGGTAATCATGGGGTGATTGGATGTTTGGACTGGATAATATTTTAAATGAAAAATCATTGGGCATCGGCAAAAACGGGGTACTTGTCGTTAAAACATCATTGACTTTGGCACCTTTTTCCAATAAGGATAACCTGAAAAACGAGAAAATGTGCGAGGATGTGATTAACAAAATAAAGGAAATACTTAAAGAACCGGAGGGAGTCGAAGGGAACAAATGATTTTTTGTAATAGATCAATATTAAACACTTTAAAAGCCAGGGTGGGGGGCATTAAAGCGTTCAAATCGATCTATAACAAAAATCATTTCCCAAATTCGGATCTTTCATCGATAAGTGTTTTCATGGCTAAAAACAAAAAATGTGAGTTTTGCGGAGGAAAGGACGGCGAATGGATCGGTGAAATGGCCAAATACATGTGCAAGGATTGTTATTGGAAAATGAGGGAATAATTGATTTAATAGAAGTTGAAATAATGATCAAAAGGACAATATCGTATTTTAGCGAGGTAAAAAAACAGGTGGCTTTAGCGTTCAGCCTGGTCGCCGGCCTATCATGGACGGATGCAATAAAATCGTTTATTGGTGCATTCATACCGCAGCAGAACGCATGGCCTTTTTTGATATTGAACGCATCCATCATTACGTTCTTTGCAGCTGTAGTAATAAGAAGCTTAAAAGAACCAGAAAAATAAACTGTTTTTCTTTGACGGCTTTTAGCTAGTTGGCCTGGCTTTTGGCATCATTTTGTCTATCTTCCTGATCCATCCTCTGTATAAATCCTTGTCTATCATTCCAGATGATCCTTCCATCCGATCCAAAAAAGAAACTACCTTTTTCTTGCAATCTTCGAAGCCTTTATCATACTTATTCATGTCAATCATCTTATTTTCTTAATAAAAGTTCTTTAGTATTGATTATGTTATCTCATAAAACATTAAACACCTAAAATAAATTTTGTTGGTGGGGCTTAAAGTTATTATAGGAGGTGTTTATGGATCGAAGCTTCTCTCTGATGCAAAATCAGAAACGCCCCACCGCTATTGTAGTGTTTAAACGGATATAAAAAACCGATCGTTCTAACTTTCATCTTTAACAATTTTTATGCAAATCTTTAAGCTCTTTTATCTTATTGTTAGTAATAGTACGCCATTCATCGCCATCTTGCACGTATTCATCCATAACTAACGCAAACATCGACACTCCCTTAGCGAATTCTTCGACTTCTTCCCTTAACCTATCGATTTTGCTATCCAATCTCTTTAATTCCTTAACCAGTTCCGGGTTCATTTTTATCCTCCTTAAAATTCTTTAAAAAAGACTTTTATTAGAAATCACTGATGCTTATGGCATATGCCTAATACATAAGTACTTCTTAATAAAAATTCTTGTTAAGAATTTTTAAACATTGATTCGATTTTTTTCTTCCTGTACCAAATGAAGAACATATATGCAACATATATAATGATAATCCAAATTATAAGATTTAAGATCAATGATGCAAATGAATTAGCTGGCATTAAAGACAACTCCTTTCACATAACAATCCCCAAAATAATCAATATCATTGATTTTTATAAATCTACATAATACAAATTGATTTTCATCGTTAAAAATGCAGTATTTTTCGCCGCATTCGACGGCATTGTATTTTTTGGCCATCAAATCCGCCTTTTCAATCGCTATTTTTGGAAGATAAATGACTGCCCAAAGTGCCACCATAAAGATAATGGCAATGCAGACGGCTATTATTGCCTTAATCTTTGGCGGGTAATTCTGCTTCAGCTCGGGTTTCAATGGTCTTTTCAATTCCTTTGATTTTTTCTTCGAATTCATTTTTAATCCCCCAATCAAACGGTTCTTCAAAATACAATGACATGAAAATTTGAAATACCACTTCATAAACATCGTTAAGGTTTTCACCGACCTCTATGATCGTATAAGGCCGATTGTTTATCTTTATTGTTGAATTTGCAATTGATTGGGATAAGGCGGCATAAAGTATTTGTAAATCCCATAAGCTTAAGTGGGTCGGCGGCACGGCCTCTGTTAATGATTCGAGAAAGTTAAAGAGCTCCTTATCCCGCTTTAAGTTCGCCATTGTCTTTGTAAAGAGGGCCGCTGTCGTATAAAAATAAGGATGCATCTGATCCAGATCGCAGAATTTTACAAAAAGCGCTTCAGTTACGGGCTGGCCGTCCTTAAACAATCTCGCAGGCATTAAATCACTTTAAACTATATAACCCCTGACATGAGTTGCCGTTTTCCCGCAGAAAATGCTAATTTTCTTGCAGAAAATTTTAAACTTCTATTCTTCATGCCAGGGGCGGGTGGCCTCGTCGGATACCACCCATGGCCTATGATACGCCCATCCGATTACCTCCAAATGGGTAAGTATTATTCCTTTTCCTTTGGTTTCTTATGGTATATATTAATTTCTATCGTGGATATCAGAACTTTAATAAGCTTTTCAAGCTTGTAAGTCCTGTAAAGAAGGTATCCCATATATACCCCTAATATCAGGGCCAGTACGATTAGTCCGTACATAAAGCCCGTCAAGCTTGGCACGATAAGTTCTTCATATGCCATCGAATCTCCTCCTGGCAAATGTTATGTCCGAGCGGATATATAAACATATGCTATTCAAACGGCATCTTTTAATGAGATAGCTTTTTATATCCCTCCGTCGTAACCATGTGTTAGTGATCGCATGAAGATGAAGCGAAACAGCAAGACAAAAACGATTTCTTTCATATGGATAAACTGCCCGTCAAATATACGGGATACTATAATAAAAAGGATGGAGATGCTTGGTTTTAATAACTTTAGAGAGTATAATCGATTCCTGATAATGAAAGATTTGGAAGAGTGGGATAAGGATTTGTATGCCAAAGATGACTGAAGAAGAACTCGCACAAATGGCCGGTGTGGATAAGCAATTGGAGCTGGATAAGTACAGCGGCTCTCTCTCGCCGTTCTATAACTGGATCCATATGCAGGAAATCAGGGAAAGTGAGGTAATTCAGCGTGCCTTAATGTATGATACAACCGATCTGTTCATGCATGACCTTAAATGGCGTGTTGAAAATCAAATGAACTTCATCATAGTCCACTTCGGCCAGCAGGGAAGCGGCAAATCGTCAAACGCCCAGTATATAGGATCTTATATTACAGATTTCGTTTTAAAGCTTTATGAAACCAAATGGAAGGATAAAAAGGAAGAATTTTTGAGAACCTGGAAAAGAATGCCTATTTTTGATGCATCAAATCTATGCATGACCAGGACCGAGTACGTCGAAAGAGTGCAAAGCTCGGTACAGCTTGAAACATTGGTTTTTGACGAGGATCAGCCGTCATATATAGGAATGGGGAGCAAACTCGAAATGGAGACCCAGGAAAGATTCGAAAAATGTCTGAGAAGTACCCAAATAAATATGCAGTTTTGCAGTCCTTCAATGGAAGAACATATCGGCAATTACTATCTTGAGGCTTATGATAAGGATACAAAAAGGAAAATAAACCGCTCCCTCGTATATATAAAGACAAAGGATGGTATTTTGGAACCCGTATCAAATATTAAACTTCCTTATGTTTATTTGCCGGGCTATAGCGAAAAGAAAGAGAAATTTAACATTCACTTGAAGTATATCCAGGAAAGTGATAACATAACAATATATGAAAGAGTAGCCAAATGGGTGCTTGAAAATTATCATGTATTCGAAGAGGATGAAAAGACGGGGAAATTAAGGCAGTTAATGAAGAATGAAACAATTAAAAGTATCATTAAAAGGCAGTTTGGGGAAAGAAGATTTGTTGAATCCCAATTAAAGGCAATAATTTCTCAAATAGATTACACAACTAACGAAGAACGGTACAGAAAGCAAAAAGATGAAGATCATCCAATAACTTCTGGTGAATCAGCAAAAACTCCTGAAAAATCAGAAAATGAGGGTGAAAAAGACGAATTGGAGGAAGATTTGAATGGTAAGTAAGGAAGTCAAACCAAAACCAGGACACATTAGGGATGGCAACATAACCATTACCGAATGGCAGAATAAGAGTGCAAAGGGATTCCCCTTTAAGACATATACGGCACAAAGAAGCTACCGAACAAAGGATGGCAAATGGGAAAATACAGGCACATTTAGGAGAGGCGATCTCCCCAAACTGGCTCTGTTATGCCAAAAAGCGTATATGACCTCAACCAGTGAAACACCTGAAGAGGAAGTACCGCAAGAGGAGTGATCCAAATGCCAGAAAGCGTGAAGGAAAAGACGGAAGGGGAAGCAAAGGAATTAATAACAGAACTCCGAAGGAAATGGGAGGGGGACTACTATATTCGCAAAGTCCTTGCCAAGGCCAGAGCCATGCTCGCTGGGGCCAAGAAAGGCAAGAACGTTGAGTTATAAGCCCACCCATTTTCATTTTTTTTTAAATTTTTTTAACAAAAACATTTATTAAAAAGACCAAAGGCCTGAGGCGTACCTCATATGAGCAAACCAGGAAGTCAACGGAAAACTGTTATCAAAAAGAGAAAGCGTGAATTGAAATATTCATGTAAAAACTGCGGCAAATCAATGACAATTCCTCATGCAAAACGAATCAGAAACAGGTTTTGCTCCAAAAAATGCAGAATAGAATGGATTGGCAATCAATATGAAAAGAAACAGGTATTATAAAATTGTTAAAATATGCGAGGGATGCGGCAAGGAATTTATGGACAATCCCAACAACACTTTAAAGCGGTTCTGTACTTTTTACTGCAGAAGGGAATCATATAAAAAGTTTTCGCCGGGCATCTCGGTTGGAAAAAAACGGATCGCATCCGGGTTAAACGCATCGCTTAACCGATGCACAATTTAACTGATATTCCATCTGAGCCCACAGGTGTGAATTTTTAGGATGATGGGGGATGTATATGGCAGTCAGGTTCGAGGATCATATGAGATATCGGCCGATGAACGATTTTAAATGCAGAACATGTGGCAATCCAAGAACACAAATGGAAGTTGATTTTTTGGATGGAATATGCAATAACTGTTCATTAATAAAAAGAGGAATAATGAAACCAAATACATTTGTTCCAAAAAGAAATTGGTAATTTTTTTAGTATGAACGGTGGTGAAAAAACATTAATTAAAAACATTAAAAGGAGGTAGTAAAATGGCAGCACAAGCCGAATACGGATTGAACTATGGAAAACTGATGATATGGGGATTCGGAATAATGATCTTTTTGTGGTTGTTATTCTCCGTTTTTGTGATAGTCCCCGCAGGGCATCGTGGAGTGCCGATGTGGCTCGGTCAGGTCGAGGATAGGACATTCGGTGAAGGATTTTATTTTATAGTTCCGCTGGCCGAAAAAGTGGCAATAACCGAAGTTAGAACGTTGAAGTACGAAGCAGATGCAACGGCAGCCTCAAAGGACTTGCAGGACGCCATGACAAAAGTGGCATTGAATTATCATCTGACTGCGACAAGGGTGAATGAAATATACCAGACGTTGGGGCCGGCTTATGCAGATACATATGTATCACCGGCGATCCAGGAGGTTGTCAAGGCATCAACAGCCGAATTCACTGCAGAAGAGCTGATTACCAAAAGGCCGATGGTGAAGCAGACGATAGAAAACGGCCTGAAAGCACGTCTGGAACCAAGGGGGATAATGGTGGAAACCGTATCCATAACCAATTTCCAATTCAGTGAGTTATTCAGCCAGGCAATCGAGGCGAAAGTGTCTGCAGAACAGGATGCATTGAAAGCCAAGAACATATTAGAAAGGATAATAATCGAAGCCGAACAGAAAGTAGCTGCGGCCAGGGGAGATGCAGAAAGCATATCCATAGTCGAAAAAACATTGAAGGATTCACCAAACTACATTAACTGGCTGAAAGTGCAGAAATGGAACGGGGAACTGCCGCAGGTGACCAGCGGGATACCTTTCATCGAAATACCGATGAACATGGGGGGATAGAATGCCGTATTTTTTAATGGAATACAATAAGAAAATAAAATGGCATCGTGGCAATAAGGATATTGCCCAGAATCCAAACGTGTTTTTGGATGAAGATTTGATTTTTGGAAAAGTCAAAAGAAAGCACGTCAAAACCGTTAAAATGGATACAAAAAGGGGTAAAGTGCCGTGGATCAATAAGAAGAACTGCATCGGTGCAATAAACATAAAGCTGCTTAACAAATTAAGGAAGGAACAATGCAGGAATGTTGATGTAATGTACATCTTTGCCATGAATAAGGAGCTTTGTCCTGTCGTTCTGGCTGGAAAAGACGACATTTATCTATTGGCACCAAGGATGGTTGATGATTATGATTGGGAGGAAATATTGGGTGAAAAATCAATTGTGGTGGAAAAATGAATGAGGAAAAGAAACCAGTATTGGACTTTGGCAAGATAACTGCAGAAGTTGAACGATTGCGTGAGGCGACTGAAGCACTTCGGAAATCTGGTATTGATGAGGAAGTGATGATCGCATTCCTTTACTACAAAACTAAAATATCAATAAGCACAATCAAGAAGCTATTGACCGCAGAAAAGGATTTTTACAGAAGATTGAGTTGAGGTAATTAAATGATGCATAATATAAACAAGGAAAACTGCGAACATATTTTATACAGGGCAATGGAGCAGGCCTGCCAGCATGATGATAAATCTGATGAGTTTGATTCGTTTGCCTTAAGCTATTATGCCGATGCCTTAAGGTATCTGGCTAAAAAGGGATATATTAAAATAACCCATCAGTATGCCAGAAGGGTTATTGCCGTACCGACTAAAAAAGGAAAGGCCGTGGATAAAATAGAGGATGAAAGGTTTAAAAAAGTGTTTAAGATCATGGAAAAAGCTTTCAATAAAAACAAGTTAAAAGATGATTTGAAGGAGGGAATGAAAAAATGAAATTTTTTAGAAACAAAGTTTTAAATGACAGAAGATGATAAAATGGCAAAAGCATTAAAAGAAGAGGCAAATAAGCAGAACGCGTGGGATTGGACTAGCTACTATAAATGGATGTTCATATTCTTCACCGTTATGATAATCGGATCCTTCATAAAAGGATCTTTGGATACGCAGGCACAATTATCTTATGAAGCCAGTCTGACTCCGGCAGAAAGAGCGCAATTGGCCGAGCATAGGGCAATAGAAAAGCAGCAGGCAGATGAATCCAGCACCAGATTATGGGCTGGCATATTTGGTCTTGCATATAACCCATTCGCCCTTTGGTTCGTGATAATATTCCTTTTGTTATGGAAAACTCGATGGGGTCTAACATCATTATGACAAACTACCGCCGTGGGTACGAAATTGAGCGCAAGATAATGAACATGCTGAGGGATGACGGCTATATTGCGTTCAGAAGTGCAGGGAGTCACTCGCTAATCGATATTTTCGGCATAAAAGGCGATAAGATCCGACTCATACAGTCCAAAAGGGTCAAAAAGTACCATAAATCGATGTTTGCAAAGGAAATTGATGAACTTAAGGGCATTAAATCACCTTCGTGCTGTTCAAAAGAGCTTTGGGTATGGGAAGATAAATATGGGTGGGTGCTTACGGTGGTGTTATGAGCAGGTATTTGGAATTCAAGGAAAATTCAGATAAGACGATCAGTGTATGGAACAAAAAGACAAATGACTTTCTCGGTTTAATCCATTATTATTATTCATGGAAGCAATATGTATTCCAGTCGCATGACATACCACTGGTCTTCAATGATGAATGCTTAACGGATATTTCAAATAAATTAAGAGGGTTGAAAAAATGATATATCAATCGAAAAAAGAACCGATTAAATGCTGTAATTGCCATAATATAGTAATAAAGGAAATTGGTTTTTGCAGTGATGCCTGCAGGGATATATGGATCAGCAGATACGATTCCAATACCAAAGCTGGCGAATCAGATTTGAAAAGGCTGGCAATAAATTTGAATGCGGATCCAAGATTACAACATATTA
>Ga0214474_1000324_pt1 | contig 24265 bp, 18 predicted proteins | sample RVTome_2_FD_187335 | JGI IMG/M metagenome (GOLD analysis project Ga0214474, IMG submission 187335) | Soil microbial communities from uranium-contaminated site in the Upper Colorado River Basin, Wyoming, United States - RVT95D214 HiSeq ... | reverse complement strand
AATTCGGATACATAACATTTTAATTATGCCTATGCCAGAACGCTATCTCGAAGAAGGTTACTCCGCCAATGGTTACTTTAAACCTTGACAAAGTCTTCAACCCTAAAAGCGTAGCCATAATCGGCGCAAGCGACCAAGAAGGCTCAGTCGGCTACGCCATCGTGAAAAACTTCACCCAGCTAGGCTACGCTGGAAAAGTTTACTTCGTTAACATGCGCAAGCCCGAAATTCTCGGCGTAAAAACCTACCCAACGGTGGGACAAATTCCTGAACCCGTTGACTTAGCCATTATAGCTACGCCTGCCAAAACAGTTCCAGACGTAGTGGAACAATGCGGGAAAGCAGGAGTAAAAGGCGCAATTATAGTTTCAGCCGGCTTCAAAGAAACTGGCGCAGAAGGCAAGGAGCTGGAAGCAAAGATTCTTGAAATAAAGAAAAAATACGGCATGCGCATAATCGGACCAAACTGCATAGGCATTATCCGCCCAAAAATAAACCTAAATGCAACGTTCGTGGATAAAGTGCCGAAGCCAGGTAAAATCGCCTTCCTCTCGCAAAGCGGCGCTTTAGGCTCCGCCATTCTGGACTGGGCGATACACGAGAACATAGGCTTCAGCAACTTCGTCTCCGTAGGCTCAATGATTGACGTGGACTTCGGCGACCTCATAGACTACTTCGGCACCGACCCGCAGACCAGAAGCATACTCATGTACGTGGAAGGCATCACCGAAGCCCGAAAGTTCATGAGCGCTGCAAGACACTTCGCAAGAACCAAACCCATAATCGTAGTGAAAGCGGGCAAATTTACCGAAAGCGCCAAAGCAGTTGCGTCCCACACAGGCTCGCTTTCAGGCGAAGACGCCATTTACGATGCTGCCTTCAAACGAGCAGGCATAGTCCGCGTTGAAGAAATAGGCGACTTATTCAACGCTGCAGAAGTCCTAGGAACGCAGCCTCTGCCGCGAGGACCTAACTTGGCTGTGATAACAAACGCAGGCGGCCCAGGAGTTATGGCTACTGATGCTTTAATTGCTAAGGGTGGCAAATTGGCTAAGCTAAGCCAGAAGACATTTGATGTTCTAAATGGTGTTCTGCCGAGTTTCTGGAGCCGAGGCAACCCCATAGACGTTCTCGGAGACGCTCAAGCTGACCGTTACAAAACCGCGGTTGAAGCCTGCCTCAACGACGAAAACATTGACGGCATACTCATAATTTTCACTCAGCAAGCAGTAGGCGACCCAATAGCAATAACCAAAGCCATAGTGGAATTAGTGAAAAGCAAAGCCTACCAGAACAAAACAATCTTAACTTCTTTCATGGGCTACAATTCAGTGCAAGAGGCGAACAGCATTTTAAACGCCAACAACATACCCACTTACTCCACGCCTGAGCAAGCAATAAAAACGTACATGCAAATGTACCATTATCAACGCAACGTTGAACTGATTTATGAGACGCCTGAGGAACTTCCAGTTGACGCTGCACCGCCTAAACGACCAATCATGAGCATTCTCAGAAACGCTGCAGTGGAAGGCCGCGAACTGTTAACCGAGGACGAAGCTAAGAAACTTTTGAAATACTACAATTTCCCAGTTGTACCTACTGAGGTTGCCACTACAGCGGATGAAGCGGTTGCGTTTGCGCGGCAGATGGGCTACCCTGTAGTTTTGAAGATTCTTTCGCCTCAAATTGTCCACAAAACCGAAGCAGGCGGAGTTATTCTAGACTTGAACTCGGCGACAGAAGTTCGCCAAGCATTCGACACGGTTATGCAGCGTGCAAAGGCGTATGATCCGAACGCTAACATAATCGGCGTTACAGTTCAGCCAATGATTAAGAAGAAAGGTGTCGAAGTTATAATCGGCGGAAAAACTGACCCGCTGTTCGGTCCAGTCATCTTGTTCGGTATGGGCGGCGTAGGCGTTGAACTCTTCAAGGATTACTCCATCGGGTTGCCGCCGTTAAACACGACGCTTGCAAGGCGGATGATGGAGGAAACAAAAGTCTATCAGCTGCTGAAAGGCTACAGAAACGTGCCGCCAGCCAACCTCAAGCTGCTAGATGAAACCATGCTGATGTTCTCGCAGTTACTCATGGACTTTCCCCAGATAAAGGAAATCGACATAAACCCGCTCCTGATAAATGAGAAAGACGCGTTCATTCTCGATGCAAGAATAACCATTGATAAAGAAGATGTCTTCAGGAAGTTTGAACCTCACGAGCACATGGTGATAAGCCCCTACCCGAAGAAATACGAGCTTCTGTGGGCGCTCAAAGACGGGCGAGAAGTGCTTCTGAGACCAATAAAACCTGAAGATGAGCCATTATGGCTGGAGATGTTCCAAAGCTTTTCCGACGACTCCATACGGTACAGGTTTTTCCAGATGCTGAAAGACACGCCGCATGAAGTCCGCGTACGTTACTGCAACATTGACTACGACCGCGAAATCGCTATAGTGCCAGAATTAACCGAGAAAAACCGCAAAAGAATCTTGGGCGTAAGCAGAATCAGCATCGAACCTGACGGGAAAAGCGGAGAATTAGCGTTTATAGTGGGCGACCAGTGGCAAGGCTTCGGCTTAGGAACAAAATTAGTGGATTACACACTTGAAATCGCCAAAGAGATGGCTATCGAAACAGTCTACGCCATCATGCTGCCCGACAACAATAGAGCTTTAAACTTGATGAAAAAAATGGGCTTCAAAATTGAGTACCTAAGCGACGGAACAGCTAAAGGAATTCTTGACCTCAAGGAAGAGGTTTTTGAAGCGCGTTGCCGCGAACTGGCAAACCAGCGGGAAGACGCAGCAACAGAAAAACAGAAAACCTCTACCTCAAAAGAAAAAGAAAGCAAGCAGGATGCAAAGACAGCTTCCGCGTAAAGCGAAAGTAGGCGCAGGCATCACTGGATTCAGACAAAGTGCACTCTTACACAGTGAGTAGAGCATGAAATGCACGGGTCGTAAGCTCTAACCAGCATTTCTAAGCTCAACTCGATTTCTTTTTCCGTTTTGTCAAGAACCTGCGGCAACAGCGCTTTCAAGTCTAACTCGATGTTACCGTGGTTCTGATTTGTCGGGATGACGCAGTTGGCTTTTGTGCAAACTCCTTTCTGGTTGTACGTGTAGTCGTGGAACAGTATGCCTCGTGGGACTTCCACTGCGCCGACGCCGTGTCCTGCCTTAACCGTGATTTCTGGTTGGTGATAGTCTGGTTGACTCTGCAAACCCGCAGCTTCAAGCTCATCAATCAGCCGTATTGAATCTTCTACGCTGTGCACGACTTCAACCAGCTGCGCAATGTTGTTCATGAATGGGTTATGGCAAACGGGTTTTAAGCCGAACATTCCCGCTGTCTTCTTAGCTAACGGCGAGAGCCTGTCAAAGTTAATGTTCAGTCTAGCCAACGCGCCAACCATGTACGATTCGCGAGCATGTTTCGCACGTTTAGCCGTGGATATCGGCACGATGTACTCGTTAGTGAATGCCAAGTACTCGCTTGCAGGAGCTTTGCCTGTGTCTGAAGACGCGATGTCTCCATCGTAAAGCGCATACTCGTCAGGTTTGGTTAACGCAATAAATTCCGTTTCCCTCTGGAAATCAGGCAACTTAGGTGCCACGCTCTTGAAGAGTTCAGCAACCGCTTGCAGTTTGGGGACGGAATCCTGCAGCTTTTTCTTGAGTTCCTTCAGTTCTTTCAGTGAAGGAATTTTCGAGAAGCCACCGGGTATAAGCCGTTGGGGATGAGTTGTTCTGCCGCATAGCAGGTTGGACATTTCGTTTGCCAGTCTATGCAGCTGCAAAACTGTTTTGACTTCCTCAGGATTCGATGAAGCCAGCGGGATAACTGAACCGACGCCCATTAAGTCAGGCAGCACGAGAAAGCCTAAGTGCAAAATGTGGCTCTGCAGGTTCTCCGCGTGCAACGCGATTTTCCTAAGCTTGAGGTCTTGGTCGCTTATCTTTATGCCCATGGCTGCTTCTGTAGCTCTTAACGAGGCAAGTGTATGGCCTATGGAGCAGATTCCGCAGATGCGTGAAGTTATGTGGTGTAGTTCGTTCCAGTTGCGCCCCGCAACCATGGCTTCAAAAAATCGCGGTGCCTCAGAAATGTTCCATTCGCATTTTTCAATTATTCCGTCTTTTACGTTTACGTAGATGTTGCCGTGTCCTTCAACTCTCGTTACATGGTGCACTTCAACGTTTATGTTCGGTTTTTTCATCTTTTTCTCTCCTGCCAACCGAAATATAATCTAAACTTGCCTATTGCGTCGTCAACAGTGAGACCGTTTTTAATGAGGACTTCTTTTTGAGCGTTCTCGTTTGGGTTGTCCACTAATCCGCGGCAGCCCCAGCAGACTGTTCCTTCATTGACGCAGCAGGAGTTGCAGCCTGCTCTAGTTACGGGTCCCACGCAGAATTGCCCTCTTTCGAACGCGCAGACATTCTCGTTTTTCTTGCATTCGACGCAGACAGGATAGGTTGGGATGTCGGGTTTCTTTCCCAGCAAAAGCGACTTGACCACTTGGAGAAACTCGTCCTTGTCTATAGGGCATCCATGCACGTACGCGTCTACAGGTATGACCGCGTCTATTGGCCGCGCTGCATAAGTGTCAAATAGTTTTGCGTTCTCGCCGTACACGGTTTTCCTGACTTCATCTAAGTCCTTGTAATTTCGTATGCAGTTGATGCCGCCGATGGTCGCACATGAACCAATGGCAACCACGATTTTCGCGTTTTTCCTAATTTGCTTCAGTCTGTCTTCATCCTGCAGCCTCGTGCATGAGCCTTCGATGAATGCGATGTCATAGTTGTCGCTGTGTTCCTTCATCACTTCTCGGAAGCTTACAACCTTAACTTGCCCGAGGAGAGTGAGCAGTTCTTCTTCCAAGTTTGCGACTTGTAACTGGTCTCCTTCGCAACCTGCAAAGTCAAAGAAAGCAACTTTCGGTTTCATCACAACGCCTCTGGCACTCCCTTAATTTTAGAATAATTAAACACTGGGCCATCCTTGCACACGTAAATCTGGTTGATTTGGCAGTGTCCACATTTTCCCACTCCGCACTTCATTCTCCGTTCCAGAGACAAAATTATGTGGTCGTCTGGAACTTTCTTTGCTTTTAAATCTGCGATGACGAACTTGTACATGACTGGCGGACCGCAGACTATCGTCCAAGTTTTCTCGGGGTCAAAATCAACTTGAGGAATCAACGTGGTTATAACGCCTATGTTGCCTGCCCACTCTTCGTTTTCAGGGCACCAGTTAACTGTGTTCTTAAACTCCACATCAGTCCTATTCTTCAATGCAAGTAACTCGCTGCTGAAAAGTAATTCCCGCGGTTCTTTGCAACCGTAGAGCAGAATGACGTTGCCATAGTCCTTCCTGTTATCCAGAACGTAATTGAACAAAGACCGCAACGGAGCAATGCCGAGACCACCAGCGATGAACAAAAGGTCCTTGCCCTTCAAAAAATCCGCGTCAAACCCTGTTCCAAACGGACCCCTAACACCTACCTCGTCGCCCACATTAAGCGTGTGCAACTTGCTTGTCACATTGCCTACCTTGCGAACGCAAAGCTCAAACGTGCCTTTCTTTGTCGGCGGCGACGACAGCGATATAGGGGCTTCACCTATGCCGAAAACGGATATTTCAACGAACTGGCCTGGTTTGTGACCTAACTCGGAACCATCATTCAACCTAAGCTCGAACAAAGTCTCATTGGCCGTCATGGGCACTTTCTTAACGATAGTCGCCAGCTTCGGCACGTAATCTATGTTCCCTTCAGTTTCAATTTTCACTTCTGGCGTGGTTGCCGCAGTCGCCAGCATTTCCTTGTCGCGGATTTGATGGTACATATCGTTGAATAGGCTGACTGGATTAGCTATGTCGGGGAGACAGTTTGATGAGCACCTGCCGCAACCAACACATGAAATGAAGCCAAAGCGGTCGTATAGATACTTGCCCTTCTTGAAGTATCGATGCCTGTAGCGGGTTGGTTTTGTGGCGCGGAAGTTTTCTCCTGACGCGATTTTTGCAAAATCTTCTAGCAAGCAGCCATCCCAAGTGCGTATTCTCTCGCCGCGCGCAAGAGATAAGTCAGGGTTATCCTTAACATCGAAACAATAGCAGGTAGGGCATACCAATACGCAGGAGCCGCACGCTAAGCACTTCTCGGAATGGTTTTCCCAGAACGCGCTTTTTTCGTAACTCTTGCTCAGCAACTCAGGTATTAATTCTGGTGGAAAATCAAACTTCTGCTGAGACATGTACATTATTTCTCTCTTTTTCTGTCCGACCAGTTGAATGTCTCGTGCAAGCGCGTTTGTGACGTTTTTTGCGTATTTCTCCAGCAACTCCTCGCCTTTCTCAGAGCCGATGTTTATGGCGTACCTGTTTCCAAGGTCCGTCAACATCAAATCATACCCGTACTCTATCGTGGCGCACCCCATGAAGGGTGCAAAGCACCATTTTGACATTTTCTGAATGTTAACTCCGATGATTATTGATGATTTCCTCTTTTCGAAGTAGTAAGGGTCTGACTTTGTCTCAGCGAAAATCTCGTCCATGTGAAGCAAAGCCACTATATCATACGGGTGAACTCCAATGATTATTGCAGGCTTCGCTTCGGCAGTGAATCCTTTGGCGGAAAATCCGTTCGCTAAGTCATAGGTGAACAGGGTTTCGCGTTGGGGAAAAAAATACTTTTTCGGAGGCAGAAGCGTTACGTCATAATCGAGCCGCAGTTCGCTGGCGGATTCTAAGGGTCCAAAAGCAAATTTGTTTCCCTTGGATTTGGCGCCGATAACGCTAAAAGAATTACTTCCTATGAGAGAATTAACAAACTCGGCAAAGTCTTCGGCAGTGTCCTATTTTGTATTTGTTAATAACACGTTGGAATAGTAGAATTCATGCCGTGTCCAGATGTGTGTAGAGCATTTCTCCATCATTGCAGGTGTTAGGCCTCTTTTGATTTCAGAGATGAAGTCCCAGTAAAATTGGAAAACGCTCAGCGCGCATCGAAGACGGCGCTTCTCTTTTGCTATGCACTTGGTCTTTCTGACAAGCCTACCTACACGCTCTCGCAGGATGCTGTTGAGATTCTCAACGTTGACCGTTTCCACCTCGTCTCTGTCAGGGTCGCCATAAACCACTCGGATCTCCTTCCCAACGAGTTTTCCATTATGGTCTCTTATTTTCACCAGCTGAGCATAGTTCAGCTGCTTGATCTTAAAGAAACCAGGAAAAGCATACGTGTAATCGTCGTTTCCATCGGTGAACACCTCAACCCTTTCTCCTCGCCCAACGCTTCTTAGGCTTCTCTTGAAATCGCCGATCATCTCGCTGCAGGTTTGCCTGGTCCATTTACCCAGTGCAAACGCCAAAAACAGGTATGAATGCCTCTTTACCGTGGTATAGACGTAGATGCTGCCTTCTTGAGCTGCAGCTGGGCTGTCACGCTTAACTTTTTTCTGTTTTTTTTAACAGTCGTCCAGAGCTCGTCCATCTCGCACTGCGTTAGGTTGAGGTCGCGTAGAAATGTTTTGTTGACTTGTTCGGCGTGTTCAGCCATGTCTTCGAGCAGGTTGCCTATCGTGTCGCGGTGATGGCCGGTGATTCGTTCAATGGAGCGGATTCCGTTTTTCTCAACTAAAAGTTTGCTTATCCTTATGATTTCTTCTTCTGAGAGGTGCTTGCGGTAGATTGGAGTAAGTTTAGTTTCGGAGAAGAAGTGTCTGCAGTGGAGGCATTTGTAAAGTTGGTGTCCTGCGCGGTTTTTTCCGTACTTGATGATGTCTTTTCCTTTTTCCTTCAGGTAATATCTGCATTGAATGTTTTGACAAGTTACTGGGATGATGCTTCTTGGGCGCGACATAATATTGTACAAATAAGAAGCCCTATATTAACAAATCTAAACTGGGACACTGCCAAGTCTTCTTTCAAGATTATCTTCATTGCATTTCAACTCTGTTTAAAATTCTGAGCGGATGCCCCAGTCTATGCTGCAATACCCTGCGAGCCAACAGCGGCTCCTTTTTGGGCGCGCCACTTATGGCAATCTTCATGTGCCGTGCACTTGCCGAAAATTCGGGAAACATCATATATAAGCCTTTATGACATGCGAAAGCTTTTTCAATGGTTCACGCAATAGGTATAAAAAAATTCGGGCTGAACGTGGAGTCACCGTGTTCGGAGCTCAATCGCGGGGGCATTCATGTCCATTAGCTCGATATCGTGGGAAACGTCAATAACAAACGTGGAGAACTGAAAAAATGGGAAAAAATTCAAGGAGAATCCTAACAACCTGCGTATATTGTGGCACTGGCTGCAATTTATACCTGCATGTGGAGAATGACAGAATTATAGGCACAACCCCTTGTGAGTCACATCCAGTTTCTCAAGGCAAATTGTGCATAAAAGGATGGAAAACACACGAATTCATCCAGCACCCCGAAAGATTGAAGAAACCTCTGATTAAGAAAGATGGGAAATTCGTCGAGGTTAGTTGGGAAGAGGCACTGGATTTTGTTGCCGCGAAATTCAAAGAAGTAAAAGAGAAGTATGGTTCAAAGGCGTTGGGCTGTCTGAGTTCTGCAAAATGCACGAACGAAGAAAATTATTTGATGCAGAAATTTGCCAGAGCGGTACTGAATACTAATAATGTTGATCACTGTGCAAGGCTGTGTCATGCTTCTACAGTCGCTGGTTTAGCGGCTGCATTCGGTAGTGGCGCCATGACTAACTCCATCAACGAAATCTTGGACGCGAAGGTAATTCTAGTAACAGGGTCAAACACCACCGAACAGCATCCTATCATTGGTGGAAAAATTTTGCAGGCTAAAGAGAAAGGCGCCAAACTCATTGTTGTTGATCCTCGAGAAATTCAACTGGCAAAATTCGCCGATGTTCACCTGAGGCAGATGAGCGGGACAGATGTTCTCTGGTTGAATAGTTTCATGCATGTGATTTTTGAGGAAGGTTTGGAAGATAAGGAGTTCATAAAGAATAATTTGGAACCTGAAGATTTTGAAGCAATGAAAAAAGTTGTGACCAGCAACAAATACTCTCCTGAAAAAACCGAAAAGCTGACGGCTATACCCGCTGAGGATCTGAGAAGAGCCGCGGTAATGTTTGCCACAAACAAACCTGGATCCCTTATATATTCAATGGGCATCACGCAGCACATTCAGGGAACAGACAACGTGAAGTCCTGTGGAAACCTGCAAATGATATTGGGCAACATAGGCGTCTACGGTGGAGGAGTTAATCCGCTCAGAGGTCAACAAAACGTCCAAGGAGCTTGTGACGTAGGCGCTTTGGCAAACGTGTTTTCTGGATATCAACCAGTGGTAGATCCAGCGGCAAGGGAAAAAATGGCAAAAGCTTGGGGCATAAAAGTGGAAGATATGGATGACAAGGTCGGCTACACAGTCATTGAAATGATACACGCCGCTGGAGAAGAAAAAATCAAAGCCCTATACATTATGGGTGAGAATCCCATGGTCAGCGACCCCGACCTCAACAGCGTTAAAGAATGTTTAGAAAAACCGTTTTTGGTGGTTCAAGACATTTTTATGACTCCCACAACTGAACTTGCGGATGTCATTCTTCCCGCAGCAAGCTTCGCGGAGAAAGACGGAACATTCACAAGCACTCAAAGAACGGTTTCGAAGATTAGAAAGGCAATTGAACCAGTCGGCGATTCCAAGCCAGACTACTGGATAATTGGTCAAATAGCGGAGCGCATGGGGTATAAAAATTGCACGTATTCTCATCCAAGAGAAATCTTAAACGAAATAAACATGGTCACACCAGCTTACGGCGGAATAACTTGGGATCGGATTGACTCAGCAGAATTTCCTTTCGGAATAGCTTGGCCATGCCCAAACACGGAGCACAAGGGCACGCAATTCTTGCACAAAGACGGAAAGTTTACTCGCGGAAAAGGGAAATGTCACGCTTGCGAATACGTGCCTCCGGCTGAAGAACCAGATGAGGAGTACCCGTTCCGTTTGACGACGGGAAGAGTTGGGCCTCATTGGCACACTGGCTCAATGACTCGTAGGTCAATAACGCTTGAACGAGAAGTTTCCTCAGCTTACATCGAGCTTAACCCAGAAGACGCTTGGAAGATTGGAGTTCGAAAGAATCAGATGGTGCGGGTCAAGTCTCGGAGAGGGGAAATTTCGGTGCGCGCTGAAATCTCAACTATTGTTCCGCCCGGAGTTGTGTTTATTCCTTGGCACTTTGCGGAGGCTCCAGCGAACAATCTTACAATAGCTGCGCTTGATCCCATCGCAAAGATACCTGAACTTAAGGTTTGCGCCGTAAAAATTGAGGTGAATAAACAATGAACCGCCAAAACCCTCGTGCATACAAACTCAAAAAAGAAGAACTTGCCAATTTCGTTAATGCGCTCAAAGCGGAAGGAGAGGTAATTGGACCAAAATCAAACGGAGTGGAAATAGCCTATCTACCCGTGGAAGACGGTTCAGAAATCGACTTGTCGAGAATTCCTCTGGATAGCCCAAAGAACTACGTCTTTCCAATTACGGAAATAATTCTGGAGATTGAAGGAAACAAAATCAAAGCGCCTATGGAATACACGAAAAGAGTTATGTTTGGAATTAGACCCTGCGACGTTGCAGCTTTCAGATGTCTAAGAGCCTTCTTTGAAGATTACGCTAAAGAAGGCAAAATCAGCGACCCCCTGGTTATGTCCAAATTTGAAGGCTTGACAGTGGTTGCTTACAATTGCCCAGAGCCAAAGGAACACTGTTTCTGTACAGCCATGGGAACTGGACCCGTCGCAACAAGCGATTTTGATCTTGCCCTCTCCGATTTAGGCGATTCTTACTTGGTCGAGTCTGGCAGTCTAAAAGGCGAAGAAATACTCAGGAAGCTTTCCCTACCAGCTGCCTCAATTGAGGACATGGAAACCAAATTAGGAGTTAAGAGACGCTGCGTTGAAAAGATGAAGAATGCACAGTTCAACGTTGAAGGCATAGAAAACACGGTTCTCAAAAGAGTCGATGCAGTGGCAGAGAAATACGGCAAAAAATGCATAGCTTGCGGAGGCTGCAATTTCTTCTGTCCAACTTGCTCCTGCTTTAACGTGACTGATATTGCTGATGGCAAAATAATCAGACGCGAACAATTCTGGGATTCCTGCTTGTACAGAGGTTTCACATGGCTCGCGGGCGGAGTTTTTGAACGTGCCAGCATCGGTTCAAGAATGAAACAAAGGATTCTGCGCAAACTGCTCTACACAAAAGAACACTTCAACGCGTATTCATGTACTGGATGTGGCCGATGTTCTGAAGTGTGTCCATCGTCCATATACATGGAAGACATGATAAGCGATATTCTAGCAAGAGAAGAAATGGCTGAAAATCCATACATTCCAAACTTAGCTACAATCGTAAACATAAAAGACCAAACCAGCGACATCAAAAGCTTCACAATCGAGTTCGATGACCCCAAAAAGAAAGATTGGACATTCAAGCCCGGACAGTTCGTGGAAGTCTCTGCCTTCGGGCATGGAGAAGTCCCGCTATCCATTTCTTCGTCTCCCACGCTAAGAGGTCACTTCGACGTGACAATTAGAAATTCTGGCAAAGTTACCGCCGCCATTCACAAGATGAAAGTGGGCGACAAAGTAGGTGTCAGGGGTCCGTATGGCAATTGCTGGCCATATGAAAAGATGAAGGGAAAGGACGTTACAATCATTGCTGGCGGCATAGGACTAGCTGCAGTTTCAAATGTCTTGAGGTACATATTAGATAACAGATTAGACTATAAGAAAGTTCAATTGTTGTATGGCGCAGTGACTCCAGAAGCCCTAGTCTTCACACGCGAATATGAAAAATGGAAACAAGCTGGAATAGACGTGCACATCACGGTTGACAGACGAACTGGGAACTGGAATGGAAACGTGGGATTAGTTACTTGCTTGTTCAACGACCAACCTGCATCAGGACTTGAGAAGGTCAAGATTCCCGAAAATGCCCTTCTAATCGTATGCGGACCGCCAATCATGATCGATTTCTGTTGCCAAGACCTAGTGAAAGTAGGATTCAAACCTGATAACATTTTCATAAGCCTTGAAGGACACATGAAATGCGGAATCGGCAAATGTGGTCACTGTAACATCGGCTCGAAATACGTCTGCAAAGATGGCCCAGTTTTCACCTACGCGGAAAAAAAGTCGCTGGAGTGTCATCAATAGAACCCTAAATGCAGCACACAAAACTCCTATATTTTCTGCATATCCAACGAATTTTGCGAACTGGAAATAAGCATCGCAAAATATATATGTGCAAAGGGCAGAAACGAAGGTTCTAAAAAGAGGAACGACCGAAATGTGTGCACAATCTCCCCCTGAAATTGCTCAAACTATCTGTGATGTAGGCTGTAAGAAAACAAAACTTCAACTGGGAAAAATGTTCATACTAGCAGTGTTGGCTGGCGCATATATTGGCTTCGGCGCGCAATTGAGCACAGCAGTAAAAGTTGGTTTAGCAGACGTAGTGGGCACGGGCTTTGCGAACCTTGTCGGCGGCGCGGTATTCTCAGTCGGACTGATGTTAGTCGTTGTTGGCGGAGCCGAACTTTTCACCGGAAACAACTTAATCAGTCTCGCATGTTGCCATGGAAAAGCCGCATGGAGCGGTCTTCTGAAAAACTGGATTGTTGTCTATGCAGGAAACTTTGTCGGATCTGTTGTTTTGGCTCTTATCGTGTTCGGTGGATTCTATGCGTTCAGAGACCCCGGTGCTATGGGCACTCTTGCATTGAATATAGCAAATGCAAAAGTGAACTTGTCATTTGCCGAAGCCGTATTTAGAGGCATAGCCTGCAACTGGCTAGTTTGCTTGGCGGTATGGCTTGCTGCTTCTTCAAAAGACACCATTGGAAAAATCTTTTCTTGCTTCTTCCCTATAATGGCTTTCGTTGCAATGGGCTTCGAACACAGCATCGCAAACATGTACTTTATCCCCATGGGCATTTTTATCCAAGACTTCGCAGGCGTAGCTGGTGCCGGCGCTAACCTGAATTGGATGGGTTTTCTCGGAATCAATTTGCTTCCAGTGACAATCGGAAACGTAATCGGCGGCGTCTTCTTCGTAGCAGTGCTATACTGGTATGCTTATCTCCAGGGTAAGAAAGAATAAACAACCCCTTTTTTCTTTTTTTTATCATATCAGCAAGTTTTCAAACTCAGTCTTCTTCTTCCGTGGCAATTAATAGTTTTCCAAAGATTCGTGTTGGCATTGAAGAAATGGTTAAAATGATGCCGAAGATATGCGCAGTGGAAGTAGGCTTTTTCCGCGCAGTTTTTCGGTGTTTTGTGTTTGCAGCAGTTACTGCTTTCTTGTTAACGAACCGTCATTTACCAGTAGACTGGTGAAATTGCGGCTTATCTGCATCGCTGCAAAAACCGAATAGCCTGGGCGGCGTGTTTTCTTAATTCCCCAGTTACCTGATTTGTACGAATGCTCTTCAATGATAGTTTTCGGTAATTATTGGTTTCAGATTTATATATGAGGATTTTTTAAGTAACGCTGCGAGCATCTAGGTGAGTATAGAGATGCTCAAAATTAGAATATTGGAGGACTGAACGGTTGTTGAAGGATGACAAACGCCGTGAACTTCTTGATAAATTCATGCGTCAACATGGGTATGACGACAGTGCTCTTCTGGAAATACTTCACAAAGCCCAGGAACTTTACGGGTACTTGGACAATGAATCATTAATGTATGTTGCGCAGTCGCTTAATCTTCCGCCCAGCCACGTGTATGGCGTAGCGACCTTTTACAGCTTTTTCAAGTTGAAAGCGCCTGGCGAGCATGTGGTCACAGGATGCTTGGGCACTGCCTGCTATGTGAAGGGCGTTGAACAGATAATGCAAGCCGTCGAGCGTGAATTCAACATCAAACGGGGCGAATCCACAACTGACGGAAAACTTTCGCTGTTTGTCACGCGTTGCATAGGCGCATGCGCTATGGCGCCAAGCGTAGTTATTGACGGCGAAGTAATAGGCAAAGCAACACCTGAAGTGGTGTTAACCAGAATAAAATCTTTGCTTGGAGGTGTCAAAGTTGAAACTAGGTGACCTGCAAAAAATAGCCGAGCACGAAGTGGATTTTGAAAGAGCCTACAAGCACCGCATTAACGTGTGCTGCTCAAGCGGCTGCGTTCCCTTCGGAGCTTTCGACGTGTTAAAGGCGTTCCAAGAGGCAGTTCAAGAATTTGGCGTTGAGAAAGAATGCAAGGTTGCAAGAACAGGATGCGTAGGCACGTGCGCGGTAGGTCCAGCAGTGGTTATTGAGCCAGGCGACTACCTTTATCAAAGCGTCACTCCTGACAAAGTCCGGCAAATAGTGCGCGATCACATAGTTTTAGGTTTGCCTGTGAAAGACATGTTGTACCAGAACGAGGCGTTCTTCAAGAAGCAGCATCGGCTCGTTCTTAGAAACGCTGGGAAGATTGACCCTACCAGAATTCAAGATTACATAGCTGCTGGCGGCTACGCCGCGCTTGTCAAGTGTTTAGCCACGATGACCCCTCAAGGCGTTATCTACGAAGTTGCCACTAGCGGTCTAAGAGGCAGGGGCGGCGCTGGTTTTCCAACAGGACAAAAATGGGGGCTCGTTGCGAGGACACATAACACACCCAAGTACATAGTTGCCAATTTAGATGAAGGCGACCCAGGCGTTTTCGCAAATCGCACTTTGGCTGAAGCAGACCCCCACGCCATACTGGAAGGTATGCTAGTAGCTGCGTACGCTATAGGTGCTGAGAAGGGTTACCTTTACATACGCGCCGAGTATCCGCTCGCAATTGAGACTTTGCAGAAGGCTATTGCTCAGGCGCGGGCTATGTCGCTGCTTGGCGATAACGTTCTGGAAACGGGGTTCAAGTTCGATGTCGAGTTGCGGTTTGGCGCGGGTGCTTTCGTAGCTGGCGAAGAAACGGCTATTCTTGCATCGGTTGAGGGTCGCAGGGCTATGCCGCGTCCGCGTCCCCCGTATCCTGCTAATTCAGGATTGTGGGGCAAACCGACGCTTATTCAGAATGTTGAGACTCTGGCAAATATCCCGCTCATAGTGTTAAATGGCGGTTCATGGTTCTCAAAGATTGGCACAGCTAGATGCACGGGCACAAAGTGTTTCTCGCTTACTGGCAAAATCAACAATCCTGGACTCATTGAGGTTCCGATGGGTATCACGCTGCGTGAAGTCGTGTTTGATGTGGGCGGCGGAGTGCCCGATGGGCGAAAGTTTAAGGCGGTTTTGGTTGGCGGTCCTTCAGGTGGTTGCTTGCCTGAGACTCTGTTGGAGTTGCCGATAGATTACGAGTCGCTGGCACATGTTGGCGCGATTATGGGTTCAGGCGGCATTGTTGTGATTGATGATCACTCGTGTATGGTGGATACGGCGAAGTTTTTCACGGATTTCTGTGTTGACGAGTCTTGCGGTAAATGCACTCCTTGCCGCGCGGGGCTTGTGAAGATTAAGGAGGTTTTCGAGAGCGTTATACGTGGCGAAGGTAAACTGGAGGATTTGGCTACTTTGGAGAAGTCCAGTGTCTACATTAGGGACGCTAGTCTCTGCGGGTTAGGACAGACGGCGCCGAATCCTGTCATAACCACTTTGCGCTACTTCAAGGACGAGTACGTTAAGCATATCGTGGATAAGACGTGTCCAGCGGGTAAATGCTTCAAAAACGGAAAGGAGGCTGATACGCAATGAGCAATTTGGATGTTAAGTTGAAAATTAACGATGTTGAAGTTACGGTTCCAGAGGGCACAACAATTCTGCAAGCGGCAACTGCTAACGGCATCAAGATTCCCACCCTGTGCGATTTGGAGGGTTTAACCAGTTTCGGGGGGTGTCGTTTGTGTCTCGTGGAGATTGCGGGTTCGCCTAAGCTTTTTGCAGCATGCGTGACGCCTGTCAGCGCTGGTATGGACGTTATCACAGACTCTGAGAGTCTTAAGGAGTACCGCAAGATGACGGTGCAACTGTTGCTTTCTGAGAGAACGCATGTGTGTTCCGTGTGCGTGGCTAATGACCACTGTGAACTGCAGAGCTTAGCAAACGAACTGGGCGTCGATCACGTCATGTTTGAGCGGCAGTGGACAAGTCACAAAATCGATTCTACACATGACTTTCTGGTTATCGACCGCAACCGATGCATCTTGTGCTTGCGGTGCATCCGCGTGTGCGACGAAATAGAAGGCGCGCACACGTTGGATTTGAAGATGCGCGGCAAAGACGCACAGGTGATTATGGATTTGGACAACAACTGGGGTGACTCATGCTCGTGCACTTCGTGTCGTAAGTGCGCGAAAGTGTGCCCAGTCGGCGCGATTTACATTGAAGGTGAGCCGCTTGCGCGTACGAAGCATAAGGAGATTGCGGAGTTCCTGTTATCAAGGAGGCGACGATAATGGTTGCAGCGGGCAAGGTTCGCGTGGCAACCATGTGGCTGAGTGGCTGTTCAGGCTGCCACATGTCTTTTCTGGACATGGATGAGGTGCTTATTGATTTGGCTGCGAAGATTCAGGTGGTTTACAGTCCTCTTGCCGACGTGAAGGTTTTTCCTGAAAGCGTGGATGTGACGTTGATTGAGGGTGCGGTTGCAAATGAAGAGCAGTTGGAGTTGCTTAAGCTGGCTAGGGAGCGGACGAAGGTTTTGATTTCTTTAGGCGATTGCGCGGTTACGGGGAATGTTCCTGCTTTGCGGAACGCATGGGACAACAGTGCTCAATTGGCTTTGGAGCGGGCTTATGTTGAGAATGCTGACGTGAACAAGCAGATTCCAACGGATGTTCCTGAACTGTTAGCGAAGGTTCGTCCGTTGCATGAGCTTGTGAATGTGGATTATTTTGTTCCAGGTTGTCCGCCGCCTGCTGACGTCATAACTTATGTTTTAACGGAGTTGTTGGCTGGAAGAAAGCCGAACATGGAGGGCAAATCCAAGTTCGGTTAAAGGGTGATGATTATGGTTAAGGAAATTGTGATTAATCCTGTTACGCGGATTGAGGGGCACGCGAAAATCACTATACACTTGGACAGCGACGCGGCGGTTAAAGAAGCGCGGTTCCACGTTACTGACTTCAGAGGTTTTGAGAAGTTCTGTGAGGGACGCCCGTTTTACGAGATGCCTAACATTACCGCGCGTTCATGCGGCATCTGCCCCGTGAGTCACCTGCTGGCTTCAGCTAAAGCTTGCGATGAGATAGTAGGCGTGAATGCGCCGAAGACTGCGGTTATGCTGCGGCGTTTGATTCATGATGGGCAGATGATTCAGTCGCACGCGTTGAACCTGTTTCACTTGTCGTTTCCCGATTTGCTTTTGGGCTTGGATTCTGATCCTGCTGAACGGAACATTTTTGGCTTGATAGCGAAGCAGCCTGACTTGGCAAGGCAAGGGATTCGACTGCGAAAGTTCGGGCAGGAAATCATTGAGAAGGTAGCTGGTAAGCGTGTGCATTCTGCTGACTGGGTTATGCCTGGCGGCGCGAAGTGGCCGCTTACGACGGAGCATGCAGATTATCTGCGGGCTAATTTGCCTGAGGCGTTGGATACTGCGGTTAAGACGCTTGCGCTGTTCAAGAAGCGCTTGGCGGAGTTTGATGAAGAGGTGCGGAACTTCGGCAACTTTCCCAGCTACTATTTGGGTTTGGTGACGGCTAAGGGCGGACTGGAACATTACGACGGCAACATACGCCTTGTTGATGCTGACGGCAAAATTGTGGCTGACCAGCTTGACCCTGCAAGGTATTATGAGTATATTGGTGAGGCGGTGGAGCCGTGGTCTTACATGAAGTTTCCGTATTACAAGCCGCTTGGTTATCCTGAGGGCTTTTACCGTGTTGGTCCGTTGGCTAGGCTGAACGTGGCGTCGCATTGTGATACGCCTCTTGCGAATGAGGAGCTTAAGGAGTTTAAGAAGCTGGGCAAGAACGGTGTGGTTCAAAGCACTTTCCTGTATCATTATGCGCGTTTGGTGGAGATTCTGTTCTGTCTTGAAGATGCGAAGCGGCTGCTTGAGGATCCAGAGGTTCTTTCGGAGCGTGTTAGCGCTAAAGCTTTCGTGAACAATTATGAAGGCGTCGGCGTTGCTGAGGCTCCGCGGGGAACGTTGATTCATCACTATAAGGTTGACCCGCGGGGCATTATGACTTGGGCAAACATGATAATCGCCACGGAACACAACAACATTGCTTACAACAAAGCGATAACGCAGGTTGCTAAGAAATACGTTAAGGGGAAGCACTTGAACGAGGGCATGCTGAACAGGGTTGAAGCGGTTATTCGCGCGTTTGACCCATGCTTAAGCTGCGCAACACACGCAGTAGGACAAATGGCACTGGACGTGCAACTGATAGACGCAGAAGGCACAATAGTAGACCGCATAGTCCGCTAAACAAGCGATTTACTATACCAAATTAAATTTCACTTTCCCTAGCCACGCTCCCAAGTCACCCCCACAACAAAGGGTTGTCTCACGCTCGCCGGCGTTCACTCGCAGAAAGAACATTGCTGCCTTGTGAATCTGAAGCATCTGCAACTGTTATACAGCGCGGTAGTCTGATTCGTGTATTGGGTACTTTTAAAAAGAAGAGAAGAGCGCTTCAGTCTGAGTTTTGCGTTGGTTGGATTAAAATTTAATCCAACAACAACAACGCAAATAACTGGTAACATACTCAGCGAAGTCTGCCAAGATATTAAAATTTAATGCCCCCACACACGCGATTTAAATTTAGTCTCAATGTCTGCAAAAAAGTTAAAACGCTCAGGCGTTAGTAACATGTCTGAGCGCGCGCGAAAGAGGCTTGAAAGCTAAATAGAAAAATCGACACTGAAATTTTTCCCTGTATAGCTGCCTGAACCCTGAATCTGCCCAGTTTTATTTTCCATCGTGAAAAGTGTGTGATTAAGTTTTAAATATGCGTGGTGCTTGTGGCGGGGCTCTGGGATTTAACGTGCGCCGCTCCTTAGAGCGCATGCTTGATCATTTAGCTGCGATTAGTGCGGCTAATACTAGAGCGCCTCCGATTGCGAAAACAATTGCTCCAGGTCCTATCATTGTTGTCATGGATATGATCCAGCCAATTCCCACGACGACTGCAAGGATACCCGAAGCTTTTGCAAATACACGTTTGATTAGGCCTAGCAAGCCGAGGATAAGCGATATTGGAACACCAACCAGGGCAAGAAAACCAAATATCATTCCTATTGGGTTTGAAACTAGGTTTGAGGCTTCGGACAAATCGACTGTTCTCAGGTAGACGCCGATTAATGGAAAACTAATGTTGTTGAACCATGAAAATAAAATTGCTACAAACATTACCAGTACTCCAGCTCCGACGAATACACGATACTTACTGGTTATGGGTTTTGCAGGATGCTTCATTCGTTCTTCGAGAGTTTTCTTTTCATAAAGCGTAAAAAGAACTGCCACGTTGAGAATGACCAAGATTATTCCGAGCGGTGGGTAAAGGCCCAGCGAAAGAAAAAGTCCGAGGATGAGCTGAAAGACTGAGTTTCCGCGAAAATACCCGCTTCTTTGAACCTTGAAGGCATTTAGAATTATGTTAACAACCGTGAGTGCTAAGATGGTTGCTGAAATTCCTGCAAAAAAGAGGTTTGAAAGTTCCTTTCCAGGTCCGATGCTAGTTGATATGAAGACTATGGACAGGATAAGTAGAATTAGGTCTCTTACTGCCTGAACGATCCTACTTGCTTTTCGCACCATTCCAATCGTTTAAGAATCATTTGGTTTAGATTAAAACTTTGCGGAATTGTGCTCGTAGAAGTCCCAAAACGAAAAGCAGCATAACGCGCGCCTAAGCTCAGAAACACAAGAATGAAAAAACTAGTGGCCATTCACATTCTGTCAAGGTATGAAGATATACAAAGGCTCAGGAGTAATTGTCAAGGACAAAATTCCATTGACAATATCAACAGAGTTTCTAAGAATGTCGGGTGATGTTTTCATTTTTTCAATCGTCACTTTGGAAGCTCCAACATCGATCTCAACATTCTTAATCGGAAGCTGGTCTTCTGGCAAATACAGCTTCTCATAACCATACCAAACAATGAAGAATTCCTCTCCTTGTTTTGTAACCCGATAAAGCCTAATGTCTTCGTCAGTTTTGACTCTGACTATCGATTCGTACCCTCTGATGTTCTCCTGCAATTGCTGCAGCGAATAGTAGGCTGGCCTTTTTCCTGTAACTTGGACGCCTTGGTAGTCTACCATTCCTCCCCATCCAGAATTTCCTGCGCCAGCTTGGAATATTGCTGATGTTGCTCCAGGAAGATCTCCGGTGAATGCAGTATCAATTAGCCCAATTCTTTGCTCAGCCGCCACCACAACTCTTTGGACAACATCGCCAGCCAAAAAATTTCTAAGCCAATTGATGTATCCCGTATCGTTGCTGATTAGTTTCTTGAAATACTGTGCTAATCTGCTTCTGTCTGCCTCTGTGGCTGGAGGAAGCATCACAGCTAAGTTTTTGCCTTCGGTTACTGTTGCGGGTCCAAGGCCGGCAAAGGATGTTGGGGCTGTGTCACTGATTATGATAGGCTTTGAATACCCTCTCTGGCTGGTTTCGTACTTTAGCCAGTCTACTATTTGCTCAATTTCATAAGGCCAGCCTAAGTTGTGTACGTTGAGCACATCAAATAAGTCTGGCCTGTCCAAAATCATTCGAATATCCTTCAGCCCTTTGCCCGCTGTGCCAACCAAGTTTTCGGCAAATGCTTTCTCGTATTCATTCGGGTTTGGATTGTCCCTAAACACTGGGGTCACTAGAAAAGCAGAATGACCTACAATAACTTGGTCAGAAGCTTCGTGTGCGGCTTTGTATCCTAATTCCAGTGTTTTGAGGTAGACTTCTGTAGGTTCTGGTTGATAAGATGAAAATTCGACGCCAATCTCGTAGTGTTTTAGGGGATATTTCAACTCGGGCATATCGTTCACGCCGTCTTTGTCGTATCGCTCAACTAACGATTTTACCCAATTGGCAAAAGCCGAGTAATAAGTTGGGTCTACCGCTTGAGTTTTAGGGTATTCTTTATCTATCATCCATGGATCTATGAGGAGGTTGCTTGAGGTTCTCAAGCCGAAAACGATTTGTGTGAATCCGTTATCTTGAAATTCTTTTACATATTTGTCGGTGAAAGAAAAATCTATTGACGCGTTAGGGTTCTTTTGCATTTTGTCCCATGAGAAGCTGCCAGGGAGCGGCTTCACAGCGGGAATACGAAGATCACTAAATGCATCACCTATTCCCGGGACCACATATTCTACTCCAATAATAATTTCCCCTTCACCATCTGGAAATACTGTTGGTATAGGAGTTGGTGTTGGGGCAGCAATTGGCGTAGGGGAGGGGGTTGAACGAGACATTGGAGACTGGGCAAAGAAAGTTATTAAGCCCCCAACCAGGATCACAACGACAAGAAGTATAACAACAATTGTTTGGATTTTTGTTACGGCTGATTTTGACAATGGACCTTTCATTTGTCTCTTGCCGCCTATTCTCGAAAAGGACATTTGTTAGAAACGCCAGATAGAATGACATCGTTGTATTTGGTATTTAAGAATTAGCGTACTATCACGCACTCCGAAGCACTCTGCTATATGCTCAACTCATCATTTTGCGTGTGATGTAAATATGTGTTAGAGTATTTGCTTCAACCTCTTAAATGCGGGTGTGGGAAACGGCTGCACTTCTATAGCCAAGTAGCTATTATCGCAATACCGATCAGAGCCAGTATGAAGCTTATCACAACGAAGATTATCACTGCAATTATAGCTATTACTAATGCCATTAACCAGCCGCAGTCAAAGAAGTGTTTAATCAGTGCAAGCCAGATTACGAACATGATTATTGCTGCGATTATGCCGCCAATGAAGTAGCCGACTATTGCACCTATTACGGTTCCAAGAAGCGCTATCCAGATGGCATCGGTGAACTTAGCTTTTTCTTTGCCAACCAGCGCTCTACCTGCAAGCCAGAGCATTGGCGAGATTATTATTGTATTTATGACAATGCTGATCAAAAGGGCAACTATATCCATATTGTCATTCCCTCTTTTTCTTATGGAACAGTTTTGCTTTATAAGTTGGTTGGTTGGATTAAAATTTAATGAAAAAAAGAAAAAGCCGAAGTAAAAACGGGTGACAATAACCAAACTTAGGTATCCATTTATTCGAAGATTTGACTAGCGCTCGATGTTGAAATCCATTAATCGATAGGCCCTCCCATTTTCTGAAGCCGGCTTTTTAGTTTATTTGGACCAACAAGTTGCCCTTTCGAATTAATCAGGATCTTACGAATTTTACCCAAGAATCTATCTCTTCGATCGTTGGTTTGTCATCTTTCGAGACTTTTCCCTTCTCAACATTAACCTTGAAGATTCCGTTTATTTTCCTGCTGAGTTCAATCGGATCTTGTTCAGAAAGGCTTTTTCTATCCGTAATGCCGACTTCTTCTAACAAGAAGATGCCCTTTCCTTTCAAACCCGGAACCATCGAGAGCTGCGCTCGCCCCTGCAACTTCTCAACCGTCTTTTCAGAAGAGCCCATTTTCTCCGCAACAACCTTAGGGTCTGCCATAATGAATCCGCCCACATCCGTTATTCCTATTTCTTTCAACTCAATCCCTTTCTTCGGCCCTATTCCATTAATCTCTTCCACATTGCTCTGACTTGCAAGCAGCGGTTTAGGCTTGGCTAACTCGTCCTCCAACTTTTCCAGTTTCAATTTGATTTCTGCGATTCCAGCCCTCTGCTTCGTAATGATTGCCGCTGTCTTTTTTTGTCTCTGTTCATGCTGTGCCAAGGCATTTTCTAATTCTCCAAGCTGTTTCGCCACAGTCTCTTTTACATCAGCTATTTGAGGGCCAAACTTATCGACCAAATTCGCGTTAACCCCTTCTATCACCTCTGCCTGCGCACTAAGCCCCTTTTTAACACGTGTTAAGCTTTCGTCGAGAAGGACCACCTGCCCCTGCAAAGCCTCCAGAAGCTTCTGATGAGCCTGGTGACCACTCTCCAAACTCTGTTTTATGGCATCTCCTTGTTCACTAAGCCCCTTTGAAAACTCCTTCTTAGTACGCTCTAAGCTCTCATCAATCACAAGCACTTTAGCCTGCACATCCTCCAAAACCTTCTGCTGAGACTGCTGACCACTCTCTAAACGATTCACGTTTTCAGCAATCGCTTTAATTTGATCTGAATTTGACAACTCGCTCACTACCTTGTGAGAGGTCGCTCCAAAAAAAGCCAACGTTACAAGAACAGAAACCAACAGATAAACATAAACCGGAATCTCCCCCGTCAAACCACCCAGCAAGTAAGGCGTGAATGTACCTTCCGGTCCAAAATTGAACCACATAATTAGCGCGTTAATTACATTCGATCCTGCCAGAAAAGAAAAGAATACTAATACCCAAATAATTATTCCTTTCAAAGCTTCACACCTCAATAAGGCAACTATTTAAACGTACTAAGATAGGTTGACATTTGTTTTTAAATTTTTCCTCGGCAAGTTGCATCCATTTCTTTCCTAGCACACACGCTTTCTTATCCCTCATCTCTTAGTTTTTTTGTAGTGTACTGTGTCTACTCGATTCAGATACTCCATATACCTTCCATATTCCATTATACCTACGTCCTGAATCCAGTAAATAGGAAAATAACAATAACCAACACTCTTCAGGAACACCATAAGCATCATCATTTGGTTGGTTGGATTAAAATTTAATCCATGCCATACCCAAACGCCTCCAGTTAAGACAATTGCAGTTCAAGCTGGCATGAGAGAGTATGCTGAAAATATGCGTGTATATGCCTTTTCGCATAGGTATTATGTATATGTATAGGACAAGAATACAGAATAAGAAAAGAAAAAGTCTTGAAAAACCGGTTTTTCCGCACACTTTAAATCTTTAGAGGCAATTTATTGTGATCTATATTAGAAGGGGATTGTGAAAGCAAAATGCTTTCTCGGTCAGCGGTCACAAAGCTGAAGGTACTACTCATAATCGATTTGATACTAGTGGCTGTGGCAGCCGGAGCCTACTTTTACCTCCAAGATCAGGGTCTGATAGCGACTGCAGCCAAACCAGCTGAGTTCAAGGTCACAGACCTAATCATAACTCCTTCTGAGACTGAGGAAGCCGAACCAGTCGTGATCACAGCCAATATAACGAACGTTGGCGACTTAGAAGGCACTTACGAC
>Ga0214474_1000322_pt1 | contig 24366 bp, 37 predicted proteins | sample RVTome_2_FD_187335 | JGI IMG/M metagenome (GOLD analysis project Ga0214474, IMG submission 187335) | Soil microbial communities from uranium-contaminated site in the Upper Colorado River Basin, Wyoming, United States - RVT95D214 HiSeq ... | reverse complement strand
TCTTTCACGATCTCGATCGCGCGTCGACGACGCCTTTCCAGTTCCTCTTGGGTCCCATGGGGTCTCATGCCCCATAGTATAACAGAAAAAGCTCAACTGTTCCATTATTTATGCGAAGGTCAATAATTACGCAGACTTCCCTGAGCTTAGATGTTTTAGAGGGAATAAACAATGCAACTATATTGGTCGGCGGAGAAGTCCTAGGAATTGTTTCCGGTGGACTCGGAAAAATAAATGATGAAACGTTAGAGATAGAGCTGCAATGGGCAGGAGGTGATTTATATATAAATGGCCAATTAATTACGGATAAAAAATGGACTTACAAGAACTGGTTTCATGCGACGGGGTGGCCAACCAGCTGGGAAATATGGTATCGTTCTGGTGAAAGTGCCAAGTATATTAGTTTATATATTGTGTTTGCAGATGGAAAACAAAGTTACTATTTCACGCCGACGAAAGTAATTAAGACTAACTATTCTCATTACATTCAATATTATAACGAAAGTCAGATTAGATATCAAAACGCTAACAGTTATCGCAGCTGTTTAAATGGAAAAATTGTTAGCAACATATTGTTCACATATAAATTTACAGGCACATATGAAGGTATTAATTTTATGACAGCCTATCTGCTCGGAATAAATTTTTTTAGTGATAATTTTCCCCACGATTACGTTCTTTGCTGTTATGGAGAAGACCCGTGCCGTGGGTTTAAAGTTCCTGAATATGCTTGGGATGAGTGTTACTCATCTTCTTCAGGTGTTTTGCCCCATCAAGATGGAGACCACGAAATACATATACATAATTCTAGTGGGTCCAGTAGGAAGCTTATATCTAAAAGCTACCAGGAATGGCATGGGGAAACTAGTTTTTATGGTTGGGGGCTTATCTGCCCAGAGGACAAGAATTTACGTCCGACAGCGTGTATAACAGATCCTGGATTTCTTTATTGTTATGTTGTTGGTTGTGACCGAGGGTACGAGGCAATCAGTCCAGTAGAATATAGAGTTTATTATAAGATCAAGGGATCAAGTCTAGAATCACAATTTTTAGAAAAGGGATACCCTTTGATAGAACGTGAAGTTGATATCACTATAACCGGTGTGGATAATAGGGTATTATGATAAGATAATATAAAGTTGCGCGGGAGACCAGAGAACCACAAAGGGAACGCTGGATAAAGTTGTTACCTTATAACAAAGGAGTCAGTCTTCCTCGCCCGCCGGTGAGAGGATTAAGGGTGAGAGATAGATAGAGCGTTCAGCTATCAGTATTCAGTGTACAATACAAACGCGGAGGGCGCGGTTTTACTCCCTCTTATATCCCTTCTCCGCGATCCTCGCCAGATATTCATCAGTCACCTGCTTCGAATCTAGGCCCAGGGTCTTGGCATAGACCTTAAGAAAGCCTCTTACATGATTAAAAAGGATTTGAAAGAAGGAGACTATAGATCGTTGAATTCTTCTATGGTAAGACCTGCTTCGCGGAGTCAAATGTCTGTTTCGATTCCATCACCTCAAGCCATCCTTCGATGGCTTCCTTAATATTGGCGATGGCTTCTTCATACGTTTTCCCCTGGGAAAGACAGCCTGGGAGCGCAGGGACTTCGGCTACATAATAACCAGCTTCATCCTTTTCAATAATTGCATGCAGTTTCATATGATTATCCTAGTGAGATTTGCGACTGTTAAAAAATATCATAAAATCCGGTTTCTGTCAAAATATGATACGATAAAGGTAGCGTATCATATCCAGTGGCAGTTTAGAAAAACACGGTACTTCGGTGTTACTCCCTCTTATACCCCTTCCCCATAATCCCCGCGAGGTATTCGTCAGTCACTTGTTTCTGGTCGAGACCCAGAGCCCTGGCATAGCCCCTGAGAAAACCCTTGAGGTATACCGGCGCCGGCAGGGCCTTTACATCCTCCTCTTCGATGGCCTGCAGGTTGCGCTTGCCTATCTTTGTCTCCACTGCCACCTCATCGATTTCCAGCGAGAGATAGCGGCGAATCTTGCCCAGGTTTTCCCCTGACCAGTGTACCTCATTACCCCCCAGTGCCTCCTCGATCTGCTGTGGGCTAAGGACTTGGCGCGCAACAATAGGGTTCGGCGCCGGGACAGCCGTCATCTCCCCCTCTCCCCGAATCATGAGATCGTATTCCCTCTGGCTCCGGGGGTCCTTGAGCACCCGGTAGGCCTCTCCCACTTTGTCATGGATCTCCTTCACCTCTTCAGGCGTTAAAAGGATCGTCATGCCGGGGGAGCTCGGGCTATAGACGGCCTTTAACTTATCGTAGGCAACGCGTATTTCTTCCTCCGTGGCCTTGGTGCCGACCTCGAGTATCTCGTAATAATTCTGATCCCGCCAGGGTTTCAGCTGAGTGTCCATTCCAATCCCCTATCATCTGATAATCGGGCGGCAATATCCCTGATGCATTTGGCGACGTCGGAACTGGGATAATCGGAGAAAAAGGCACGTCCCCACTGAAGGGAGGAATAGACATTATAGTCATACAAGATATATCCCAAAAAGCCGACATCGATGCCGAAATATTTCCGGCATACGCTCCTCATGGCGAATCCAAGCTCGGCCTCTTTGCGATTCCGCGCCTGGTTGATAATGAGCCGAGGCCTGAATGCGCTCATCCCGTTTTTCAAGATCTTTCCCGCCTCTTTGTCCACCTTGTCCACCCGCGCGAGGAGATCAAAGGGGGTCCTGATCCCCTCAGGGTTATTGCCGTCCATGGCCACCTCGACCATCTTCTTGACCTTGGGGTTGGTGGCCATGTTCATCCAGCGGTGAAAGAAGACCCCCCTGATAAACTGGTAGGCGTTTTCCAAAGAGGTAGGCTCTGGGGTGACCAGGAAGATCCCGTTATCAGAGATGAGGAAGAAGTCGAAGACATGGGGCGACATACCCGTTCCCAGATCGAGGATGATGTGGTCGGCATCCAAGGAGCGGATGTGGCGCATAATCTTTTGCTTTTGGCTTTGTTTGGGATTGCTGAGGGTCAGGATATCGTGGACACCGGCGACTATCCTAAGGTTGGGTATACCGGTCTCCGTGACTACCCCCTTGATGCTCCGCATCCCCTGCCTGATGAAGTCGTCGAGGGTGAGGGGCGGCCTGGGTATCCCCAAGAGGGTGTGGAGGTTTGCGCCCCCGAGGTCGGCGTCGACCACTATCACCTTTTTGCCCCGTTCGCACAGGGCGATCCCGAGATTGGCAGTCACAAAGCTCTTGCCGATCCCCCCCTTTCCGCCGGCGATGGCCCAGATGTGCTTTTCCTTTTTTTCCTTATCCATCGTTCATTCCGCAGCCGCTAGTGCCACACCCCCTCGATGGGCGTGCCGCAGTGAGGGCACTTCCCTGCTGTTACGCTATTTTCCGCTATCTGGTAACCCAGCCGCCTGATGAGTATTTTCTTACAATGATAGCACGAGGTGTTTTCCCCCTCGTCTCCGGGGATATTGCCGGAGTAGACATATCTCAGCCCTTCTTCCAGACCGATCTCCCGTGCCCGCCTGATGATCTCCGGCGATGTCGGCGGCTTGTCCAACAGCTGGTAGGTGGGGTAAAAGGCGCTGACGTGCCAGGGTATCTCCGGAGAGCAAGAAAAAAGAAACCGGGCTACTGCACGCAACTCATCCTCGGCGTCGTTCAGGGTGGGTATGATCAGAGTGGTGACCTCCACCCAGATGCCCAGGTCATGCATCTTGGTGATGCTCTCCAGCACGGGCTCTAGTCGCGCGCTGCATATCTTTTTATAAAATTCCTTTGAGAAGGCCTTAAGGTCCACATTGGCCCCATCGAGATAGGGGGCGATCATATCCAGGGCCTCGGCAGTCATATAGCCGTTGGTGACAAAGTTATTCTTGATGCCTTTTTGGCGGGCGATCGTGGCCGTATCGTAGGCGTACTCAAAGAAGATGGTGGGCTCGGTGTAGGTATAGGAGATGCTGGCGCAGTTGTATTTCAGGGCCATGGAGACGATCTCTTCAGCCGAGACCTTTTCGCCAACTATGCTTTCCTTATCTCTCGGCAGTTGGGAGATCTCATGGTTCTGGCAGTGCAGGCAGCGAAAGTTGCACCCCGGGGCGGCGACGGAAAAGGCCTTGCTCCCCGGCAGGAAGTGAAAGAACGGCTTTTTCTCAATGGGGTCCACATTGGCCGAGATGAGTTTTTCATAGACCAGGGTATAGAGGATCCCCGCTTTGTTCTCGCGTACGCAACAGATCCCCTTCTTCCCATCGGCGATGAGGCAGCGGTGGCTGCACAGAAAGCAGCGGACCTTGCCCCCTGATTGCTTTTCGTAGAGGTATGCCTCTTTCATCGCGTCCCACCGTGCGGTGCAATGCTACCACATCCCGCGGTGATTATCCATAAGAGATTAACTTCCCCCCTTTCGTCTTGCAAATCCACCGATATTCCCGTACCCTGAGCAAGGAGGAGCGCGATGGCTCAAAAAGGATTTGCCGATCTCGTGGCGATCATGGCCCGCTTGCGGGGGGAGGATGGATGCCCCTGGGACCGCTGCCAGACCAAGGAGGACCTCAAGCCCTTCCTCATCGAGGAGACGTACGAGATCTTGGAGGCGCTGGACAGGGGTGATGATCAGGGGCTGCAAGAGGAGTTGGGGGATCTCCTCTTCCACATCATCTTCATGGCCCGCATCGCCGAGGAGGAGGGGGCCTTCGACATCGCTGATGTGACTCATGGGGTTGCCGAGAAGATGCGCCGCCGCCACCCCCACGTCTTCGGGAGTTCCGAGGTCTCTAGCGCTCACGAGGTCGAGGCCAACTGGGCAAGATTGAAGGCCGCGGAGAAACCGAGGGGGTCTCTGATGGAAGGCCTTCCCCTGCACCTCCCCGCCCTCATGAGGGCCTACCGGCTGACGCAACGGGCCTCGCACGTGGGGTTTGATTGGGATGATAAGGACCAGGTCTGGGCGAAGTTGCAGGAAGAGCTCACGGAGTTTCAGGAGGCCTTGCGCGTTGGGAAAGAAGAGGCGCTGAGGGAAGAGCTGGGGGACATCCTCTTTACCCTGGTAAACCTGGCGCGCTTTATCGGCGTCGACCCCGAGGATGCCTTAAGGAGGGTCACGAATAAGTTCGCCGAACGCTTCACCTACATAGAGCAAAGGCTGCGAGAGCAGGGCAAGGCCCCTCACGAGGCATCCCTGGCCGAGATGGATGCCCTGTGGGAGGAGAGCAAGGGGGAAAAGGGGAAATAGCAATGGGTAAAGGAGGAGGAAAACTCTATCTGGTCGCCACCCCCATCGGCAACCTGGAGGATATCACCCTGCGTGCCATCAAGGTCCTGCGCAACGTGGATCTGATCGCTGCCGAGGATACGAGGAGGGCCAGGCAATTGCTCGCGCGTTACCGGGTTAAGGCCCCCCTTACCAGTTTCTTTGAGCACAATGAGCCGGCCAAGAAAGAGGCCCTCATCGAGAGGCTCGTTAAGGGTCAAGCAATAGCCTTGATCTCCGATGCCGGCACCCCCGGGGTCTCCGATCCGGGGTTTCGTCTGATCAGGCATGCCATCGAGCAGGGGATCGAGGTGATCCCCATACCCGGCCCCTCTGCCCATGTTGCGGCCCTGGTCGTCTCCGGACTCCCCACCGACTCCTTTCACTTTTTCGGATTCCTCCCTCCCAAAGGGGCCAAGAGGAAAAAGAGGCTGGAAGAAATCAAGGAGGTGCGGGGGACCATCATCCTCTACGAGGCCCCGCACCGCCTCCTGCGCACCCTCGGAGATATCCAGGACGTGTGCGGTGATAGGCAGATCGTCGTGGCCAGGGAGATGACCAAGACCTACGAGGAGGTGATCAGGGGTGAGATCACCGAGGTCTTAGAAAGGCTGGAGGGGAAAAAGATCAGGGGTGAGATCACCCTCGTCGTGGCCGGCAGGGGAAGAGGTGGCTAAGGGTCAGAAAAGGACAAGGCCGATCTGCGCCTTCACCCTCATGGGGCTGGGGGCCCTCCTGGCCCAGATCATCATGCTGCGGGAGCTCATGGTAGTCTTTTCCGGCAATGAGCTCACGACTGGCATCATGCTTGCGGCCTGGCTCCTCTGGACGGCCCTGGGGAGCGCCCTGTTGGGTGCCCTCGCCGATCGCATCCAGGGGAAGTCCTCCTTTTTTGCCTCCATGCAGTTGATCCTCGCCCTGATCCTCCTTGCCAGCTTTCTGCTGGCCCGGTACCTGCGCCCCCTGCTGGGGATCCCGGCTGGAGAGATCGCCTCCTTGCCGCAGATGGTAGCCGGCATCTTTGTGCTCCTCATCCCCTTGTGCCTCTGCTCGGGGTTTCTCTTTGCCCTGGGGTGCAGTCTCCTCGGAGGGATCGCCGGGAAAGGGCCCCGTGCGGTGGGGGTAGTTTATGCGTATGAGGCCTTGGGGGCGGGGATCGGGGGCATAGCCTTCAGCTATCTCCTTATCCATATCCTCACCCCGTGGCAGATTGTCCTCATCGCCGCCGCCCTCTTTGCACTTTCCGCGTTCTTGCTCGGCAGGCGGCTGAGGCCCGTGGCCCTTGTGTGGATTGGTCTTCTCCTTGGCCTCCTGGTCTTCTATGGAACGCATCTTAACCTCATCTCGCAGGGGTGGGGGTGGCAAGGCTACCGGGTAATCGCCAGCAAGGATACCATCTACGGCAACATTACCGTCATCACCGATGGGCCGCAAGTTAGCTTCTTTGAAAACGGGGTATGGACATTTACCCATCCCGATCCGCAGACGGCCGAAGAAGCGGTTCACTTCGCCCTCTTGGAGCATCCTCGGCCGCAAGAACTTTTGTTGATCGGGGGAGGAATCGGCGGTCTGCTAGACGAGGCCTTAAAGCATCCCTCCCTGCGCCACGTGGATTATGTGGAGTTGGACCCCAACCTGATCTCCATGGGGAGGAAATACCTGTCCCCTGAAGCCACCGTATCCTTAAATGACCCCCGTGTTGAGATCATCCCCATTGACGGGCGCAGGTTTGTCCAGCAGGGGGAGAAGCACTACGATGTAATCATCCTCCATCTCCCCGACCCGACCACTGCCCAGCTCAATCGCTGCTACACCCGGGAGTTCTTCACCGAGGTTGCCGCGATCCTCCGCGAAGGAGGGGTCTTCTACTTATCCGTCCATGCCTCGGAGAATGTGATCGGGCATACCCTGGCACAATTTTTGCGCTCCATCTACTGGACCATGCAGGAGGTCTTCCCCGAGGTCGTGGTCCTGCCCGGTCCTGAGGCCCGGTTCCTGGGGGCAAGGACAAAGGGTACCCTGACGGTTGATCCGGGAATACTGGTCCGGCAAGCGCGCAAGAGGGATCTGAACGTAGACTATGTCCGCGACTATTACCTCTTCTCCAACCTTTCCATTGAGCGGGTCCGCTATCTCCGGTCCATCCTCGAGCAGGGCAAGGGTGTCGGGATCAATGAGGACCTTCGGCCCATCTGCTATTTCTACGACATCGTCCTCTGGACAGCCCAATATTCCCCCTTTTTGAAAGACTTGTTCTTGCAATTGCAGGGCCTACACGTGGAGTGGTTATTCCTTCTGATCGCCGCAATCACCCTCATCATCCTCTGGAAAGGGAGGAGATCACCCTCTCCCCCCTTATTGTGGGCCGTCGCCGTCACGGGGTTTTCACAGATCGCCCTGGAGATCATCATCATCCTCGCCTTTCAGATCATCTACGGCTACCTCTACTATGCCATCGGGATGATCATCACCGCCTATATGATCGGGCTTGCGCTGGGGGGCTGGCTGATTACCGCCGTCATGGGGAGGATCACCAGGTCCCTGCGCTTCCTGCTCATGGTCCAGGCCGGGATGGCCCTCTATGCCCCGGGCTGCCTCTTTCTCATCCTGGGCCTCCACCAGGGGGCCTTGCCCGCATCCCTTGCCGGCGCCATGGAGGGGATCTTCCCCTTTCTCACCCTGGTGGCCGGATTTCTCGGAGGGGTCCACTTTCCCCTGGCCAATAAGGTATACCTCGGGCAGCGAAAGGAGATCGGGAGGATCGGGGGCCTCATCTATGGCGTCGACCTCGTGGGATCGGCAGTTGGGGCCCTGGCCATCAGCGTCATCCTCTTGCCCATCGTGGGGATAGCCCAGGGTGTCTCCCTGATCGTCGCCTTGAACCTCTCCGCCATCCTCTGCTTGGGCATAAGGGTCTTAGAGGAAGGGAAGGGATGAGGGTGGATTTTGAATGGAAAGGTATTATACTTATCAGTATTATGCCGGTACCATCGCCGGAGAGATAAAAAGAGCAGGAGCGATCCTAGTAGGTCGTGGCAGGGGTGTCGTAAGGTGAAGCAGATGAGCCAAAACGATATTAGCCAGAGGGAGGGAATATGAGCATCTCAAGATATAAGATTCTTCCTATGTTTCTAGTCATAGCGGCTATCTTGCTGCTGACTGGTTGCGCCCACGTGATCTCAAAGCCGGTGTTGAAGGAGGTTGATACGACCGCCACCTTTGCGCAGGTAGCGAATGCACCGGATGCCTATAAGGGGAAGACCGTGCTCTTTGGGGGCGACATCATCGAGACCAAAAACCTCTCTAATAAGACCCTGATCGTCGTGCTCCAGCGCCCCCTCGGCAGTCGGGGCCAGCCCGCTGCCGGGGATGTATCAGAGGGAAGGTTTATCGTCACAACACCGGGCTTTATCGATCCGGCCATCTACAGCCCCGGGAGGAAGATCACCGTAGCGGGCAAGGTGGTGGGCAAAGAGGTGCGCCCGCTGGGGGAGATAGGGTATACCTATGCCGTCATCGAGAAGCGGGAGATCTATCTCTGGCCAGCAGAAAAAGCCGCCTCAACTGAGCCCAAGGTGCACTTCGGTTTCGGCATCGGGGTAGGCCTTTGATAAAGGGTTCGATCCCGCCCTGTGTCGCCTTTCCCGCTTCGGGATCTGGCCAAAGGGCCACCTTTGACCAAAGGGTCACCTCCGGCGGGAGAGCGGGAGCGACAGAGGGTTCGATCCCGCCCCTCAATTTAGATTTTATGGACTGCGGGATCCCGCAAAGCGGGAGGGATATAAGGAGGGTATAATGAAGAGATTTTTTATCCTAGTGTTGGTCCTGGGCTTTTTATCCGGCTGTGCCCACGCCATCTCCCGGGGTGCGCTCAAAGAGGTGGATAGAAAGATCACCTTTTCAGCCCTGATCCAGGCGCCCAACGCCTATAAGGGAAAGGTCGCCCTGCTGGGAGGTATCATCGTCAATACCATCAACAAACAGGAGGGGACCCTTCTGGAGGTCTATGAGACCGCGTTGGATCGGGAAGGCAGGCCCAGGTATACCGATCGCTCTGAAGGACGCTTCTTAGCCCTCTACCAGGGCTTTCTCGACAGCGAGATCTATAAAAAGGGGCGCATGGTGACTATCGCCGGCACCGTGCAGGGGGAAAAAACCCAGCTGCTGGGGGAGATCCAATATCGCTATCCTTATCTTATTAGCAAGGAGCTACACCTGTGGAAGGAAGGAGAGCCTGTTGAATATGAATCATACCCGTGGGGGCCGCGGTATGATCCCTGGTATCCGTGGGGCTACTATCCCAGACATTATCACCATAGGCACCATAGACACCACTGACGCCCTATTTGAATATTAATTTTCATCATGATTTATTTGAAAAAACACATTCCTAACAAGGCATTCTCTTAAACACTGCCACGGTCGGCATGATTTTTAAGCTTGGTGAAACAATGATAATACGGTTAGTTCCGAGACTCTAGAGAGACGGGAACGTGGCATGTTTAAATCATTCTTCACTGCTCGTTTTATGGATTTTAAGCGCGGTTTGCTCACCCTGCCGAAAGGTTCGGATATCCTTTTCAGCGTTGTTGTTTTCCTCATTTATATAGCGGTTGCTCTATTTATTGGGTTTTATTCTGGTTTTTTCAAAATAAAAGTTCTTAAAATAGACATCTTGGTTATGATCATTTTGCCAATATCTCTTTTCTTTGTTCCTTCTCTTTTTGAAGAGATGTTTTTCCGTGGCTTCCTGCTTCCCCATAGCGAAAGAAAAATATCCACTATACGCTTGTTATCCTATGCCGTTTTCAGTATCTTTGTTTTTATAGTGTGGCATCCCATTAATGCCATGACCATTAATCATCCTGCCTTTGCAATTTTTACCAACCTCGTTTTTCTTTGCCTTGCTGCCCTCATGGGCATAGCCTGCACCATAACCTATCTCAAGACAGGTTCATTGTGGGTTCCTGTAGTAATACACTGGCTTACTGTTTTGGCCTGGGTATTTTTTCTCAGTGGCAGGAATTGTGTGCTTGATATTACTCAATAAGAATAGATATAAATGTTAGACGACTTTAATTTTCAAAGCACTTTTTTCTGTATCCAAACAGTAAGCATCAGACTTTTCCTTTGAGATACCGGTGCCTCTTCGGTTCCGGAAATCGCTCGATGGCATACCGGAGCATCGTCCGCGGCATCGTTGTGCAGTGTTTCTTTAAAAAACGTTCCGCCGTCTCCAGGTGGCGCTTGCCGATCTCACGGAGCATCCACCCCACTGCCTTGTGGATCAGGTCTTCTTTATCGGAGAGCAAGATTCTTGCAATCTTGAGGGTCTCGGTAAACTCACGGCGCTTGATAAAGTGAAAGGTCGCCATGATGGCGATGCGACGCTTCCACAGATCGCTCGATCGGGCGAGGGCATAGAGGGGCTTTTTGCTTTTGCCCATCAAGAAGGCACCGACGATATGCTCGGCCGATGCATCAACCAGGTCCCAATTATTGACATACTGGGTGTTCTGTAGGTAGAGCTCGTAGATCCTCTTCTTGGTATGTTCATCCCCTCTTGCGTAGGCGCGGACAAGGATCAATAGCGCCAGCAATCGCTCCTCATGGATGGTGGATCGGAGTAACTGTGTGACCTCGGTGAGCGTTATTGCTTGATATTCCGTTGCCAGCCGCCTGAGTTCAGGGACCGTGATTCCTAAAAAGATGTCACCCGCCCCATACTCCCCTGGACCGGTCTTGAAAAACCTCTGGGAGACCTTTGCCCTTTCCTTGGTTCCGAGTTTCCGGAGCCTTACTCTAATCTCCGGCACAATCTTCACGGTTGAATTTCCTGGATATGACAATTCCTATCGACTACATAGATCTTATTTCCTTTTACATGCTTGGCGCGCATTGATAACGATTCCATTGTGCCGTTTTCTATCGCCAATTCGACATCGGGATTCGCAACAACACCTTTTTCTTTTAAATCATCAAGCGTTATGGTTTTATCCGGATGCTCTGCAAAGAAGGCAGCGGCTGCATTACAGGCATTTTTTATTTCTGCTTGTGCCACAGCATTGCGCGCCTTTGCCTGATAGTTTACAAATGAAGGAATCGCTATAGCGGCGAGTATGCCAATAAATATGAAAAGTCCGATGGCTATCCCCGCAATCACCAGGACTATAACGGCGGTATTGCTTTTCTTTTCGGTGGGTACTTGCTGAATGATTGTACCACACTTCGTGCATTTGTAAGCATTGTCATCGTTTTTCTTTCCGCATTTTTGGCAATACATGGTACGCCTCCTTTTTAATGTAGTATAATGGCCCTCTTTTTACTCCTCCTTCACACACAACTTCATTGTTTTAGTTACCTAAAATAAAAAAGCCCCTATTGTCAAGGGTTTTTGTGAATGGCAGGGAAATGTTCTTGAGGGCGGTCTGGTGACCACAGACAGCGATAGAGGGCTATTCTTTCCATCTTCTCACCCAAGACATCTCCTGTGCCTGGAAAACGACTCTAATTTGCCGTCCTTGGTAGGTCCGCATAGTCTCTTTTCATAATCGCTCAGGATGTGCTATGATCCTCGGTGTCGCACGTGCTTATTGAACCGGGGGCTTATTACAAAAACTATGGGGAATACCGTGAAGAATGCAAAAGGCTCGTATCCCATTAAGGATTGGCCAGTGGGTGACCGTCCAAGGGAGAAGCTCCTGGAGCAAGGGCCGGAATCCCTCACTGATGCAGAGTTGCTGGCCATAGTCCTCAGGACAGGGGATGGAAAGAGCGGCAGGACCGCCCTCGATCATGCCCGCCAGCTCATAAAAAGATTTGAGACGTTTCGAAACCTTGCCTTAGTTGCGCCCGCCGAGCTATTGGACCTCAAGGGGATCGGGCCGGCCAAGGCGGCAACCGTGAAGGCGGTCATGGAGATCGCCCGCAGGTATGCCACCGAGAAGTTTTCCCAGGGCAAGGCCTTTTCGCGCAGTGCGGATGTCTTCGCCCATTTTCACCAGCGTTTGAAAGACAGGAAGAAGGAGTGCTTTTTTATCCTTCTGTTGGACAGTAAGAACAAGGCCGTCAGGGAGGAAAGGATTTCAGAGGGGACCTTGACCAGTGCCCTGGTGCACCCCCGTGAGGCCTTTGCCCCCGCCATCAGGGAGTCCGCTGCCTCCCTGATCTTGGTGCACAATCATCCGAGCGGCGACCCCACGCCGAGCCGAGAGGATGAGGAGATCACCCAGCGGCTGGTGGAGGGTGGAAAGGTGCTGGGCATCGGCGTTTTGGACCACATCATTATCGGGCAGGGGAGCTACTATAGCTTCGCCGACAGGGGACGGCTTGCTCCTGGAGCCCCACCCACACCGAGCTGAGCATGGTGAAGGAGAAGGCGGCGGGAGATCGAGCTATGGGAGACAACCTGGAGCGATTGCATCAGCTGGTGCAGAACAAACGCAAGGTGCTGATCGCTACGCACACCAACCCTGATCCCGACTCCATCGCCAGCGCTTATGCCCTGCGACACCTCTTTGCCTCGTGGGGCATAAACTCGGTGCTCGTCTACGGAGGGATTATCGGTCGCGCGGAGAACAAGGCCATGATCACCAGGCTGCGCATTCCCATGCGCTCCATCCAAACGGTTAACCCCTTTAATTTTACCGTGGTCTCTCTCGTAGACTGCCAGCCATTTTCGGGAAACGCCCCGCTTCCCCCCTCACTCGTGCCCACCATCGTTATCGATCATCATCCGGCGAGAAAGATCTCCCTGCTAAAAAAGGTCTCCTTCGTGGATATCAGACCGGCGTATGGGAGCACCTCCAGCATACTGGCTGAGTACCTCTTGGAGGAGGGGGTTGATATCAATCGAACATTGGCGACAGCCCTCTACTACGGGATCATGTCGGATACGAGGTATCTGGGCAGAGATGCCCATGAGGTGGATGTCAAGCTGTCAGTTACCCTCTACCCGAAGGTTTTGATGAAGACTCTGTCGCAGATCGAATACCCTCCCCTCCCGCGTGAGTATTTTCGCATCCTGCAAGAGGCCCTCGAGAGGACGATGTGGTATCCTCCTCAGGGGGTCTTGATCAGTGAGCTGGGGGAGATGGTGGACCCGGATATGGTGGCTATCATAGCCGATTTTTTGATCCGCATGGATGGGGTGAAATGGTTGCTCGTCCTCGGGGAGATGGATCATGAGGTCTTTTTTTCCCTGCGCACGACGGGGTACCACAAGGGCAGCGCCGATAAACTGGCCCGTGACCTGATCAGAGGCATGGAGGGGGCGAGCGCCGGAGGGCATGCGGCCACTGCCGGGGGGCGGTGGGAGCTGGTCGTGCCGCAGAGCGGCAAGGAGGCCACGCAGAAGCTGAAAGAGCGGTTTCTCAAGAGGCTCGGTTGCGATAGAGCAAAGGGAATTCCCGTCGTTTAACACAAGAGAGGAGGGAGCGTTCTATGGAAATCACGGCAGTGAGACTCGAGATCCCGGAGGGAGGCAATGTTATCTTAGGGCAGAGCCACTTTATCAAGACAATCGAAGACCTCTACGAGGTGATAGTCGGTGGGGTGCCGGGGGCAAAGTTCGGCATCGCCTTTTGTGAGGCCTCGGGCAAGTGCCTCATCAGATCAGAGGGGAATGACGCCGATATGGTCAAGGCCGCGCAACAAAATGCCTCAAAGATAGCGGCCGGCCATACCTTCATCGTTGTACTCAAGGATGCCTTTCCCATAAACGTCTTGAACGCCATCAAGATGTGCCAGGAGGTGTGCACCATCTACTGTGCCACTGCCAACCCGGTCGAGGTGGTCATCGCCGAGACCCCCCAGGGAAGGGGCATTATGGGGGTGATCGATGGTGCGCCTCCTCAAGGGATCGAAGACGAGGCGGGGGTCCAGTGGAGGAGAAAACTGCTGCGGGATTTCGGCTACAAGTTATGACTTCTTCTGTGTGGCCTTTCCCTTGACGGCCTTTTCCTTGGCGGGCTTTTTGCCCGCCTTTCCTTTCTCTTCCTTGACTTCCGGGGGAAGCAGCTCAATGATGGCAAGGGCTGCCGCATCGCCCGGACGGTTTCTGGTCTTGAAGATGTGGGTATATCCCCCATTCCTCCCCGCGAAACGGGGGGTGATCTCAGTGAAGAGCTTGTGGGCAACCTTTTTGCTATTGATGATCCTGAGGGCCTGACGGCGGGCGTGCAAATCGCCTTTCTTCCCCAAGGTGATGAGGCGCTCGGCAAGACTGCGCACTTCTTTCGCCTTGGCCTCGGTGGTCTCAATCCGCTCATGTTCGAACAGGGAGGTAACCATATTGCGCAGCATCATGAGGCGATGGCTCGTGGTACGGTTGAGTTTTCTTCCGGCCTGGCGGTGTCGCATGGGGTTCCCCTTATTCTTCTTTCTCGTTTTGTTCTGTAGGGGGCGTGAGATCTGCTATGTTCATCCCCAGTTGTAATCCCATCCCCTTCAAGACCTCTTTTATCTCATTGAGGGATTTCCTGCCGAAGTTTTTGGTTTGGAGGATATCCTGCTCCGTCTTTTGCACTAATTCCGAGATGATCTGGATGTTGGCGTTCTTCAGACAGTTGGCCGATCTGACCGACAACTCGAGCTCATCCACGCTCTTGGTTAGTTTTTCGCGCAGTTCCTCCAGCTTCTTCTTCTTTGTTTCTTCGTCGTCCTCACTCGGAAGCTCTTCAACGGGCTCCTCGAAGTTGATAAATATGCTCAATTGATCCTTAAGGATCTTGGCTGCCAGGGCCACTGCGTCGTCCGGTTTTATGGTCCCGTTGGTCCAGATCTCGAGGGTAAGCTTGTCATAGTCGGTGATCTGCCCCACGCGCGCATTGGTCACCGTATAGTTCACCTTCTTAATGGGGGTGAAGATGGCGTCGATAGGGATGGTCCCTATCGGCATATCCTCTTCCTTGTTTCTCTCGGCGGTGACATACCCTTTGTCCATCTTTACCGTCATCTCCATCTTCAGTTTGGCCCCCTTGCCGAGGATAGCGATGTGCTGTTGTGGATTTATCACCTCCACATCGGCATCGGTGATGATATCCGCTGCAATAACCTCCTTTTCGCCCTCGACCTCTATCCTCACCGTCTTGGGACCGGGGGCGTGCAGCTTGCAGACCACCTCCTTCAGATTGAGGATGAGATCGGTAACATCCTCCTTGACCCCGGGTAGGACAGAGAACTCATGCAGGCTGCCATCTATCTTGACCGCAGTGATGCCGGCCCCCTGCAGGGATGACAGGAGGATTCTCCGCAAGGAGTTCCCCAGGGTCATGCCGAATCCCCTCTCCAGGGGTTCAACGACGAATTTACCGTAGTAATCGGTTAAGGTCTCTTCATCGACCTCAAGCCTTTTCGGTTTGATCAAGGCCTTCCAATTCTTCTCGTTTATCTCCATAGCCTTTCAGTGTCCTCCTGCGCCATACTGCATCGCTATTTGGAGTATAGCTCTACGATGAGTTGCTCTTGGATGGGAGGAGTCGTTAGTTCCCCTCGATCAGGCCATCCCTTGACCATTCCTCTGAGTACGTCCTTTTCCAGATCGAGCCATTGAGGTAGGCCCCTCCTCGCCATCCCCTCTACAGCCTCCTTGATCCGGCCCATCCCTTTGCTCTTTTCCTTGACCTCGATGACATCCTTGGGCTGCACGAGATACGAGGAAATGTTTACCTTGCGCCCGTTCACCAGAAAGTGGCCGTGTCCTACCAGTTGTCGTGCCTCCTGACGGGAGGTGGCGAAACCCAGCCGGTAGACCGCATTGTCGAGTCGCCGCTCCAAGAGGATCAGGAGGTTTGTCCCCGTAATACCCTTTTGCCTGTCGGCCTTCTCAAAGTAGTTACGAAACTGCCGCTCGGTTACGCCGTATATGCGTTTGACCTTTTGTTTCTCCCTCAGTTGGATGCCGTAGTCGGAGAACTTAACCCGGCGTTGGCCGTGCTGTCCGGGCGGATAACCCCGGCGCTCGAAGGCGCACTTATCGGTATAGCATCGCTCACCTTTCAAGAAGAGCTTCATTCTTTCTCGGCGACACAGTCGGCAGAACGAATCTTTGTATCGCGCCACGTTACACCCTCCTCCGCTTGGGAGGCCTGCAGCCGTTATGCGGTATGGGGGTGACATCCCTGATCATGTGGACCTTCATCCCTGCGGCCTGCAAGGCTCTCAAAGCGGCCTCCCTCCCTGCCCCGGGCCCCTTTACGTAGACATCCACCGACCTCATCCCGTGCTCCATGGCCTTCTTTGCAGCTGCCGACGCGGCCAATTGGGCGGCAAAGGGCGTCCCCTTGCGCGACCCCTTGAAACCCTGCGTGCCCCCGCTGGCCCACGCAATGGTGTTCCCCTGATCGTCGGTAAAGGTTACAATAGTGTTGTTAAAGGTAGCCTGGATGTGGACGATCCCCGAAGGAATATTTACTCTCGCCTTTTTCCTTCCCTCTTTTTGCTCCCTTTTGGCCATACAGTCAGTCCTCCTATTTCTTCTTCCCGACCACGCCCCGGCGAGGGCCTTTTCGGGTCCTGGCGTTGGTATGGGTCCGCTGCCCCCGCACCGGAAGGGATCGGCGATGGCGCAGCCCCCGATAAGAACCCAGGTCCATGAGGCCCTTGATATTCATGGCTATTTCCCTTCTCAGTTCTCCCTCCACTTTATAGGCGCTGTCGATGATCCCCCTTATCTTGACCACCTCGGACTCGCTCAACTCACCGGCCTTCTTGCTCCAGTCGACCTCGGCCTCTTGCAAGATCCGCTGGGACGCCGAGCGTCCGATGCCGTAGATATAGGTAAGGGCGATCTCAACCCTCTTATCCTTCGGTAGGTCAACCCCTGCGATTCTGGGCACTGTTTTCCCTCCTAGCCTTGTCTTTGTTTGTGCTTCGGGTTTACACAGATAACCCTGATGACACCCTTCCTCTTGATGATCTTACATTTATCACAGATCTTCTTCACCGAAGATCTCACCTTCATCTGAATCCTCCTGTCCGTTCCCTGTCAGTTAAGCTGTCTTTTTCTCCCGATAGGTAATCCTGCCCCTGCTGAGGTCATAGGGAGAGAGTTCCACAGTAACCTTGTCTCCCGGAAGGATTTTAATGTAGTGCATCCTCATCTTTCCGGAGATGTGAGCCAAGACCTTGCGGCCACCCTCCAGCTCGACCCTGAACATGGCGTTGGGCAGGGTTTCCGTGACCGTTCCTTCTACTGAGAAGGCTTCAGCCTTGGGCATAGAGCGTTCCTCGTTACTCCTCGATGGCCTTCACGATCTTTTGGAAGATCTCCTCGACCCCTCCCACGCCATCGATGGCACGCAAGAGCCCCTTTTCCCGATAGTATGCTATCAGGGGAGCGGTCTGCTCATCGTAGACCTTAAGCCTCGCCCTGATGGTCTTCTCTTGATCGTCATCCCGCTGATACAGTTCCCCCCCGCACGTGTCACAAACCCCCTCCTTCTTGGGGGGATCGAAGATGAGATGAAACATGGCCCCGCAATTCCTGCAGGTCCTCCTTCCCCCCAGGCGCTTGAGCAATTCTTCTTTGTCCACCTCGATGCTGAGGACATGGTCGATACCCCTGTTCATTGCCTGCACGGTGGCTCCCAGGGCCTCGGCCTGGGGCACGGTGCGGGGAAAGCCGTCCAGGATAAATCCCCCCGTGCAGTCCGGGGCCTTGAGCCTATCCCGGACAATGCCCACCACTACCTCATCAGGCACCAATCGCCCCTGGTCCATATACTGCTTTGCCTCCACCCCCAGGCGGGTCTTTTCCTTTACCGCAGCCCTGAGGATATCGCCGGTGGATATCTGGGGGACATGGTACCGTTCCACCATTTTTTTAGCCTGCGTGCCCTTGCCTGAGCCGGGCGGCCCCAGCAGGATTAAATCCATCTACCTCACCTCATCCATTTCCGTTATCTGCCATAACGCCCTTTAACCCTCCCTCCACTGATCAAGCCTTCATAGTGCCTGGTCAACATGTGGGACTCGATCTGCTGGACGGTGTCCAAGGCCACCCCCACCACGATGAGCAGGGAAGTGCCCCCGAAGTAGAAGGGGACGTTGAACCTCGCCATCAGGAAGGTGGGCAGGACGCATACGCCGGCGATATAGATGGCCCCACCCAGGGTGATGCGGGTGAGAACCCGATCGATATAGTCGGCGGTGGAGCTCCCCGGCCTGATGCCGGGGATAAAGCCGCCGTACTTCTGCATGTTCTCTGCCACGTCCACGGGGTTGAAGACCACGGCGGTGTAAAAGTAGCAGAAAAAGATGATGAAACCCACATACAGGACGTTGTAGATCAGCGTCGTAGGGGTAAGGCTTTTGGAAATGGCCTGCATCCAGGGATGCGCCACAAAGGTGGCGATGGTGGCGGGAAACATGAGGATGGATGAGGCGAAGATCGGGGGGATGACGCCGGAGGTGTTGATCTTTAAGGGGAGGTGCGTGCTCTGCCCCCCGTACATCCTCCTCCCGATGATCCTCTTGGCGTACTGGACGGGTATCCGGCGATGGGCCGTCTCTACGTAGATGATAAAGGCGGTGACCGCGACCATTAAGGCTACAATGGCCAGCATGAGGAGGGCCCCCAGCTCCCCCGTCTTCATGAGTCGAAAGGTATTGCCGACTGCAGCCGGCATACTTGCCACGATCCCCGCGAAGATGATCAGGGAGATACCGTTGCCGATCCCCCGCTCGGTGATTTGCTCCCCCAGCCACATCAGAAAGGCAGTGCCGGCAGCCAGGGTGATCGTCGTCATGAGCCGGAAGGACCACCCGGGATGGAGGGCAATCGGTGTTCCATCCGCCCCCTGCTGAGCCTCCATCCACATGGCGATGCCGAAGCCCTGGATGATGCTCAGGATGACCGTGCCATACCGTGTGTACTGGATGATCTTCCTCCTGCCTATCTCCCCCTCTTTTTGCAGGCGCTCCAGGTAGGGGACGACCACGGTCAGAAGCTGCAAGATAATGGAGGCGCTGATATAGGGCATAATACCGAGGGCAAAGACGGACAGGCGGCTTAAGGCGCCGCCGGCGAACATATCAAAGAATCCGAGCAGGGTCCCGGCTGTCTGTTGAAAGAACGAGGCGAGCGCCGCGCTGTTGATCCCCGGGGTGGGGATGTGGCATCCCAGCCGATAGACCGCCAGGAGCAAGAAGGTGACCATAATGCGCTTCTTCAGCTCTGGTATCTTGAAGATATTGCCGATAGCTGCCATTGTTAGGCCTTCTCAACCTTCCCCGAAGCCGCCTCGATCTTCTTTCGAGCCGACTCGGTAAATGCGTGGGCCCTGACCGTGAGGGCAACCTGAAGGTCGCCGTCCCCCACTATCTTCACGCCATCAGGGGCCTTCTTGACCAGCCCTGCCTTGCGCAAGGCCTCGACATCCACCACCGCACCCGCTGGAAAACGGCCGAGGTCCCTGATATGGACCAGGGCAAATCGCTTTTTGAATATATTCCTGAAGCCCCGTTTGGGCAGCCGCCGCTGCAGAGGCATCTGCCCCCCTTCGAAGCCGGGACGGATATGGGGGCCGCTGCGCGCCTTCTGGCCCTTGTGGCCTTTGCCCGACGTCTTCCCGTGACCTGAGCCGGGACCCCTGCCGACGCGTTTCGGCCCTTTTTTTGCCCCCTGGGGAGGTTTCAGCTGCCCTATCATCTTACTCAATCACCTCCAGGAGGTGGGAGACCTTTTTGATCATCCCCCGCGTCTGCGGCGTGTCTTTGAGGACCACCATCTTGTTTAATCTGGTCAAACCCATTCCCCGCAAGACCGCCCGGTGTTTTCGGGGATGCCCGATGCCGCTGCGCACCAATTTTATCTTTATGTATCCTGCGTCCATTTATTGCCTTTGAATTGTCCCTACCTCGATCCCTCGTTTCCGAGCTATCTCCTCCGGGGTCTTGAGCTGCTTGAGGCCCTCAAAGGTGGCCTTGACCAGGTTGTGGGGGTTGTTGGAGCCGAGGGACTTGGTCAGGATGTTCTGTATCCCCGCCACCTCTACCACCGCCCTGACTACAGCGCCGGCGATGACGCCGGTCCCCTCGGAGGCCGGCCTCAAGATGACCTTGCCTGCGCCGAACCTCCCAACGACCATATAGGGTATGGTGCTATTGATGATGGGGATCTTCATGAGGTTCTTTTTTGCCAGTTCGATCCCCTTGCGAATGGCCTCGGGGACTTCATGGGCCTTCCCGAGGCCGCTGCCCACGGTTCCGTTTCCGTCTCCCACCACCACCAGGGCGCTGAAACGGAATCTCCTGCCCCCTTTCACCACCTTGGCTACCCTGTTGATGTTAACGACCCGATCGGTTAATTCCCGTTCCGTGGAATCTATCGCCTCCACCATCCCCTCCTCTCTCAAAATTCAAGGCCTTTTTGACGCGCTGCCTCCGCAAGCTTCTTTATCCTGCCGTGGTAGAGGAAGCCGTTGCGGTCGAAGACCACCTGCTTGATCCCCCGCTCCAGGGCCTTTTGCGCTACGAGCTCGCCGACGGCCTGCGCCGCCCCGGTGTTTCCCGTGGCCTTTAATTTCCCCCGCAACTCGCTACTGAGGGTCGAGGCTGCCGCCAGGGTCTGCCCGGTGCGATCGTTGATAACCTGGGCATAGATGTGATTGAGACTCCGGTACACGGTAAGGCGGGGTCGCGCCTCGGTCCCCTGCACCTTTTGCCTGACCCGCAGCTTCCTCCTCAATCTCCCTGTCAACCTCTTTGCAGCCACTACCCTTCTCCTTAGGCCTTTGCCTTGCCCGCCTTCCTGCGGACCTGCTCTCCTATATATCTGATCCCCTTGCCCTTGTACGGCTCGGGCTTTCTGAAACTCCTTATCTCGGCGGCTACCTGTCCCACCTTTTGCTTATCGATCCCCTTGACCGTAATCTTATTCTGCTTCTCTATCACCAGCTCGATGCCCTCGGGGATGGCATAGAGCACGGGGTGTGAGTATCCCAGGCTCAATTGGAGATTTTTGCCTTGCACGTTGGCCCGGTATCCTATGCCCACGATCTCCAGCCCTTTTTCAAACCCCTGCGTCACCCCGGTTACCATATTGGCGATCAAGGTCCTCATCAGGCCATGGAGGGACCGCACCCGCTTTGCATCCCCCTTTCGCTTGACGTGGATCATCCCGGCTGCGATCTCGAGGGAGATGCCCGTGGGTAGATGCTGAGACAAGATCCCCTTGGGGCCTTTCACCTCAAGGGCGGATCCCGCTTGTTTTACCTCGACCCCCTGGGGCACAGATATGGGGGTCTTTCCTATCCTGGACATCTAACCTCCCTCCGGCACGCTACCAGACATAGCAGATGATCTCCCCCCCGACCCCTGCCTGGCGTGCTGCGCGGTCCGTCATCATCCCCTTGGAGGTGGAGAGGATGGCTATTCCCATCCCGCTCAACACGGATGGGATTTCATCCTTGGCCACGTAAACCCTGCGGCTGGGCTTGCTCACCCGCTGCAGGTTGGCGATCACACATTCCGCATGATCGTCATATTTGAGCTTGAGCTTGAGGATTCCCTGTTTGGTGTCGGGGATAACCTCATAGCCTTGAATATACCCCTCCTGCTTGAGGATTTTCGCAATCAATACCTTCATCTTGGAAGAAGGGATCTCTACCCCGGTTTTTTTTACCATACTGGCGTTGCGTATCTTCGTCAGCATGTGAGCTATAGGATCGGTCATGCTCATAGATCATCTCCTCAAGCGCTACCAACTGGACTTCATGACCCCCGGGACGTCCCCCCGGAGGGCAAACTTCCTCAGACAGATACGGCACATATTGAACTTTCGGTAAAAGGCCCTGGACCTCCCGCACACTGGACATCTATTATATGCCCTTACCTTAAATTTATTCGGCCGCCGGGCCTTCACGACTAACGCCTTTCTCGCCACGGGGAAACCTCCTTAACTCCTAAATGGCACACCCAAGAGTCTGAGGAGCTCCCTGCCCTCCTCATCGGTCTTGGCTGTGGTCGTGATAACTATGTTCATCCCTTTGATCTTATCTATCTTATCATACTCGATCTCAGGGAAGATGATCTGCTCCTTGATCCCCAGGGAATAATTTCCCCTGCCGTCAAAGGCGTGGGGGGAGAACCCGCGAAAGTCCCTCACCCTGGGGAGGGCAATATTGATAAGCCTGTTCAAGAACTCATACATCCGCTCCTTGCGCAGGGTCACCATGCAGCCGATGGGCATGCCGGCCCTCAGTTTGAACTGGGCGATAGATCGCCTGGCCTTCGTGATGATTGGCCGCTGCCCCGTGATGGCGGCTATCTCCTCCAGGGCGGAGTCAAGGATCTTGATGTTCTGGATGGCCTCGCCCAGCCCCATGTTGACTACGATCTTGTCCAGCCTGGGCACCTCCATGATATTTTTGTAGTTAAAGTGCTTCTTCAGGGCTGGAACGACTTCTTTAAGATAGAATTCTTTCATCGACATCGTTGACCTGCCAGCTCGAGTATTTATTGATCGATGGCCTCCCCGCACTTTCTGCAGATGCGGATCTTCCTGCCGTCCCCCAGGATCTTCTTCCCTATGCGGGTGGGGAGGTTGCACTTGCCGCAGAGCAGTTGGACATTGGAGATACGGATGGGGGCCTCTCTTTCCACGATGCCTCCCTTGCCGTGGGAAGCACCGGCTCTCATGTGTTTCTTGACGAAGTTGAGACGCTCAATGAGCACCGCGCCCTTTTGGGGAAAGACCTTGAGCACCTTGCCCGATTTGCCCTTATCCTTGCCTGCAACCACCATCACGGTGTCGTTTTTCTTGATTACTATCTTCTCCATGCCCCTTCTCACAGGACCTCCGGGGCGAGGGAGATGATCTTCATGAACTTTTTCGCCCTGAGCTCCCTGGCCACCGGACCGAAGATTCGGGTGCCGATCGGTTCATTTTGCGGGGTGATGAGCACGGCTGAATTATCGTCAAACTTTATATAGGAGCCATCGGACCTCTTGACGCCCTTTTTAGTTCTGACCACCACGGCCCTCACCACATCCCCCTTCTTGATCTTGGAGTTGGGGATGGCGTCCTTGACCGAGACCACGATCACGTCGCCCAACGAGGCGTACTTCCTCCGCGAGCTCCCCAAGACCTTGATGCAGCCGATCTTTCTCGCCCCCGAGTTGTCGGCCACATCCAACATGGTCCTCATCTGGATCATGGATATCCGTTAGACCTCCGCTGCCTTTTCGATGATCTTCTTTACATTCCACCTCTTGGTCTTGCTCAGGGGACGGGTCTCGACTATCATGACCTTATCGCCGACGCTGCACGCATTCTCCTCATCATGGGCCTTATAGGTGGTGTGGCGTTTGATATATTTCTTGTAGACGGGATGTTGGGTCATGCGCTCCACCTGGACAATTGCCGTCTTGTCCATCTTGCCGCTGACCACGATCCCTATCTCATGCTTTCTCAGCCCCCGCCTTCTCATTGCTCTCCTTTCCTGTGCTCTCGCGTAACACGGTCTTGACCCTGGCGATATCGCGCTTGACGGCGGTCAATCGCGTGAGGTTTTCGAGCTGTCCGGTGGCCCGCTGGAACCTGAGGTTGAAGAGCTCCTCCTTGAGATCATGCTCTTTCTGACGCATCTCGTCGATGCTCAATTCCCGCAGCTCCCTGGCCCTCATCATATCTCCTCCCGGGCCACAAAGCGGGTGGCGATGGGGAGCTTGTGCGAGGCGAGCCGGAAGGCCTCCTTTGCCCTGTCTTCAGGCACGCCCTCCATCTCGTACAGGATGCGGCCCGTTTTCACGACAGCCATCCATCCCTCTACGGCCCCCTTGCCCTTTCCCATCCTGGTCTCGGCGGGTTTCTTGGTGAAGGGTTTGTCGGGGTAGATGCGGATCCAGATCCTGCCGGTCCGCTTGATGAAACGGGTCATGGCGATACGGGCCGCTTCGATCTGGCGGTTGGTGAGCCGCCCGCCTTCCAAGGCCTGGAGGCCGAAATCGCCGAAGTTGAGTTCGGTCGCCGCCTGGGCCTTTCCCCGAATCCTTCCCTTCTGCTGCTTGCGGTATTTAGTCTTCTTTGGCGACAGCATCCTCTTCTATCCTTGCGGAGATGCTCCCTCGCGGGGGGGGAGGATCTCTCCGTTGAAGACCCACACCTTTACCC
>Ga0214474_1000321_pt1 | contig 24366 bp, 22 predicted proteins | sample RVTome_2_FD_187335 | JGI IMG/M metagenome (GOLD analysis project Ga0214474, IMG submission 187335) | Soil microbial communities from uranium-contaminated site in the Upper Colorado River Basin, Wyoming, United States - RVT95D214 HiSeq ... | reverse complement strand
TTTTCCGCTGCAAAGTTGACTGTGGCCTTCGATACTCCTTCCACGTTAACCAGTCCTTTTTCAATCTTTAACGCACAACTGGCACATGACATTCCTGTGATAGGAAGGTCAATGCGCTCCAAGTCTTCTTTGGAATTTTTTGATTCCATAACAATCCTTGTTGTGGAAAAAATCTCTTTTAAATCCCTCCCCACCTCCCTTTAATAAAGGGAGGAGACAATTAATTCCCCATTTTATAAAGGGGGAGAAAGAGAAATTATTTATTTTACTTCATAATATATCCCAGCCGTTCTCTTTTGTTCCCCTACCTTGAAAAGAATCATCACCTGATACTTTCCCTTTTCCGGAAGGTTGAAGTAGGCATCATAATTTTTCATGGCCTCTTCAAATTTCAAGGCCTTGACTTGATCTTTTCCATTTGGATCCACGACCTTCATATTGATCTGAGCATCAGTGATCTCTTTCTGGGTCTTCTCATCCTTCAAGATCACAGTAATATTGTGGGTAGTTTCTGCTTCCACATCTTCTTTCATCTTCATGTCTTTCAGCATCTTCCTATGCTCATCATTGGCCATGATCTGAAAAGTGACCTTCACTCCTTCCACCAGAACATCCTTGGTATCCATCTTCATTGATGTACCCATGGACATCCCTCCATGTGAATGCTGAGCTAAAGAAACCGATGGAAGAACAAATAAAATTACCCCTACCATCAGTAATATCGAGACCAACATCTTCATACCTGTGACCTCCTTTTATAATGAGCTATGCGCTGAGCGCTATGCGCTTAGTGTTTTATTGTTATTTCAGCCAATCAGGGTTAGCTTTTGCTTCTTGAGCCTCCTTCGAAAACTTTTCTAACATTTCATTGGCCTCAGCGATTTGAGCCTCATACTTCATCTTCTCTTCGTTATATTTTTCTGCCTCTGCTTGATACCGAGCCCGACTCACAAGTCCTTTCCGACCCATTTCTACTGTTTTCTCTGCAAACTTCTTTTGCGCCTTTTCAAGGTTTTCATTGGTGTCTTTTAATTGTTCTTTCCACGGACGTACCCTATCTTGCCACCATGCCTCATCCCGGCCATAAATATCCTTCCCTGTTTCTTCTTCTTTTGGGGGAGGAGTTTGAGGAGAAGTGGGAGGAGGAGGCAGTTTTTGGACCTCCTCTCTTTCTTCTTCCTGGACTTGGTTACGGTAAAGAGGAGGAACTTTTTCGTAGTCATCGGTAAAGTTCACAACGCCATTTTTATCCACCCATTTATAAATAGTGGCACCATAAGCAGGTAAAGTTAAAATAAATAAAATCAAAAAGATAAGAAAGCTCCTCATTTTAGCTACCTCCTTTTTATTCTCTTATTTTCAATATTAATACCTCTACAATATTATAATATGGTCATTGATAGTTCCATTTCAAGGCCCCTTGCTAAAAGTATTGATATAATTGACCCCATTCCACGAGAAGGTTCATGTCGATTACTTAAGTGATTGGTCGAAATTCCGAAGCTCGATGCTGCCATCATCGCACTCATTGCTAAGGTTTCTGCCCAATGATTAACAATTAAAAAGAATGCATGGGGGATAAATTCACCCATCTATTCACTTACCCAACTGCTTCTTCAGCCCAAAATTCCATTTCCAGATAGCGTAGATCGCAGGATAGACACCCAGCTCCATGATAAAGGAGGTGAAGATGCCTCCGATCATTGGTGCGGCAATGCGTTTCATGACATCGGCTCCAGCTCCTGTCGACCACATAATCGGAACCAGAGCCATGAACATCACGCCAACGGTCATCACTTTTGGTCGAAGCCGCTTCACCGCCCCTTCAATAATTGCCTCCCGCAGGTCATCCCAATTCCTCATTCTACCTTTCTGCTGGGCGTCCTTATAGGCTAGATCGAGATAAAGGAGCATAAACATGCCTGTCTCTGCATCAACCCCCATTAAGGCAATCAGACCCACCCAGACTGCAATGCTTATGTTATAGCCGAGTAGGTAAAGGAACCAGATGGCACCTACGGCAGAAAATGGAACCGCCAAGAAAATGATCATTGTCTTGGTAATCGAGAGAGTATTGAAGTAGAGGAGCAGGAAAACAAGGAAAATGGTGATGGGCACAACAATAAAGAGGCGTTCCTTGACCCGCTCCATATATTCAAACTGACCACTCCAGATCAACTGATAGCCTACTGGGAGTTTCACATTTTCGCGGATGGCTTTTTTGGCATCGGCGACATAACCGCCAATGTCTCGTTTTGAAGTATCAAAATCCACATAAACATAACCGGAGAGCCTTCCGTTTTCATCACGAATCATGGCTGGGCCTGTCTTCAGTGATATCTCTGCCAGCTGCCCCAGAGGAATGCGTCCGACCCCAGTGCCTCCACTTGTTGATCCAATCGTCCCTCCCATTCCAGTCATTCCACTCGAAGCACCCGCATTCCCTCCCAGGATGGGCACCAGAACCCTTCTAAGCTTCTCGACATCATCCCGGAGCTCTCTAAAATAACGAACATTGACGGGATATCTTTCCCTTCCTTCGATCGTTGTTGTGACATTTTCGCCACCAATCGCTGACATCACGATGCTATTGACCTGGTCAATGGTCAATCCATAGCGAGCCAGTTCCTCACGCTTGAGGGTGAAGTCAAGGAAATAACCACCTGCTGTTCGCTCAGCAAAGACGCTCTTTGTTCCCGGGACATTTTTCAGGACCATTTCGATATGCTCGCCGAGCTGTTGAACTATTTCTAAATCCGCACCCATGATTTTGATTCCGATGGGTGTTCTCACGCCTGTCGAAAGCATATCCACCCTGGCCTTGATGGGCATGGTCCACGCGTTGGTAACACCCGGGAACCGCATCGTTTCATCAAGCCCACCTGGGCCATAAATCAGTTCATCCGGACTTTTATGGTCCGGCCAGAACCTTCTCAGAATTCTCTGAAACCATTCTGGCGCCCACGTGGAATACCATTGAGGAAATTTAGGCCACTCCGATTCGGGTTTGAGAAGAACGACCGTTTCCATCATGGAGAATGGTGCCGGATCGGTTGCAGTCTCTGCCCGGCCAGCCTTGCCAAAGACATGGTGGACTTCAGGGAAGCTCTTCAATACCTTGTCCTGAACCTGAAGTAATTTCTGGGCTTCTGTCACTGAGATACCTGGTAATGTTGTCGGCATATAAAGAAGATTTCCTTCAAAAAGAGGGGGCATGAATTCAGAACCCAGTTTTTTAAAAATTGGAATGGTTGCAATGACGATGAGAACTGCAACGATCACCGTTGCCCACTTGAACCTCAATACAAACCCGCAGAGGGGATGATAGATCTTCATCAATGGCCGGCTGATCGGATGAGTCTCCTCACTGTGGATCTTGCCCACCAGCAGGGCATTAACGATGCGACGTAAGAACTTTGGTTTGAATTTATAGGGATCCATATGAGTAAAAAGCAGCCGTATGGCCGGATCAAGAGTGATGGCCAGAAACGCTGCAATAGCCATGGAGAAGTTCTTCGTGAAAGCCAGGGGCTTGAAGAGACGCCCCTCTACCCCTTCCAGTGTAAAAACAGGCATAAACGAGACAGCAATGACAAGAAGTGCAAAAAAGCTTGGTCCACCTACTTCTTTGACGGCGTTAATCACCACATCTTTGTAACTGCCTGACCTGCCTGCAGCGTCCCAGTGTTCCAACTTCTTATGCGTTTGCTCGACGACAACAATGGCTGCATCTACCATAGCACCAATGGCAATAGCAATTCCGCCGAGGCTCATGATGTTCGCTGTTATTCCCATTAAATACATAGGAATAAAAGAGAGGATAATTGTGATCGGGATGGTCATTATAGGAACGAGGGCGGACGGGATGTGCCAGAGAAAAATCATGATCACAATACTTACGATGATCAATTCTTCAGTCAGCGTACCCTTGAGTGTCTCGATTGCATGCTCGATCAATTCGGCACGGTCATAAGTTGTCACAATCTCGACGCCGGGGGGAAGAGCGGGCTTCATCTCCTCAAGTTTTGTGCGAACGCGCTCGATCACCTTCAGTGCATTCTCACCATAACGCATAATGACAATACCGCCGACGACCTCTCCTTCCCCGTTGAGTTCAGCGATACCCCGTCTAATATCAGGACCCAATGTAACCATACCCAGATCTTTAACCAGTATCGGAGTGCCGCCGCCTCTACTGGTTCCCACTACAATGTTTTCAACATCCGAGACCTTCTTAATATAGCCACGGCCACGAACCATGTATTCGAGTCCAGAAAATTCGACCAGCCTTCCGCCAACATCATTATTCCCCGAACGAACTGCTGCGATTACCCGGTCAATGGGGATGTTATAGGCTGCCAGCTTATTAGGATCTACGTTCACCTGATACTGCTTAATAAAACCACCGATCGGTGCAACCTCAGCAACCCCAGGGACACTTTGCAATGCATACCGGAGATACCAATCCTGAAAAGTGCGTAATTGAGCAAGATCATTCTTTCCCGTCTTATCAACGAGAGCGTACTGAAAAACCCATCCGATGGCCGTTTCATCACGGGCAAGCTCGACGTTGACCCCCTGAGGAAGACGAGGAAGAATGTTGCTCAAATATTCGAGAGTCCTCGAACGGGCCCAGTAGATATCTGTGCCGTCTTCAAAGATGATATAGACATAGGAAAAGCCAAAATCGGAAAAACCACGGATGTCTTTCACTTTAGGCACACCGAGGAGCGCTGAGATGATGGGGTAAGTGACCTGATCTTCTATGATGTCAGGGCTTCGATCCCATCTCGAATAAATAATCACCTGTGTGTCAGAAAGATCAGGAATAGCATCCAGCTTGATGTTCTTGATGGAGTACAATCCCCACAATACGGCCATTCCAATCAAAAGAAAGACCATGAATTTATTATGAGCACAAAGTTCGATCAGTTTATTGATCATTGAAACCCCCTAAAAGGGTTCAAGGGGTCTAGGATTCAAGTGATCAAAGAGCCCTTGAACACATGAACCTTCGAATCCTTGAACTCTTTCAATACTTATTTGCCATGGCCTGCATGTGCTGAACCAACCCCTGCGAGTGCTTCTTTCAGTTTCGATTCGGAGTCGATGAGGAAATTGGCGCTCGTTACGATCCGTTCCCCAGCTTGAAGCCCCTTGATCACTTCATAATAATCTTCCACCTTCGCTCCAACCTTCACTTCTCTCGGTTCAAAATATCCAGAACCTTTGTCAACAATGGCCAACTGCCGAATACCGGTATCGATAATCGCTCCTTCAGGCACAACAAGCTTTTGTCCAAGGTGAACCTTGATCTCCACATTGGCATACATTTCTGGTTTGAGCCTTCCATGAGAATTCGGAATTTCGAACCTCACTTTGGCCGTCCGAGTCTCAGGATTAAGTGAGGGATAGATATAGGCTGCTTTTCCTCTGAATGTCTCCCCAGGAAGATAGGTGAGTTGAATCGTTGCCTCCTGCCCCAAACGGACGAAAGGAAGCTCATATTCATAAATATCCGCATAGAGCCAGACAACGGAAAGGTCAGCCAGTTTATACAGGGACATTCCAGGCATCACATTCATCCCTTTGTAGGCCGTTTTTTCCAGAACAAATCCACTAAAAGGTGCATAAAGGGTAAGGGTCTTTTTTGATTTACCACTTTCTTCTAATATTTGGATCTCCTCATCGGTTATATCCCAGAGTTTGAGACGGCGTTTAGCAGACTCTGCCAGAGACTCTCCACTCCCGGCCACTTCTGGAAAGGAACTCTTTGACAAAGATTTCTTTGCCTCAAGAGCGAGTAAATATTCCTCTTGAGTTGAAACTAATTCCGGACTGTAGATCGTGAGAAGGGGCTCCCCTTTCCTGACATATTTCCCCATAAAATCTACATAGAGGTCCTCAATCCATCCACCAATTTTAAGTGATACTGTCATGATCCTCTTCTCGTCATAATCCACCCTTCCTACAGTTCGAATCACCTTCTCAAGGGGTCTCATCTCCACCTGTCCGATCTTAACCCCGATGAGTTGCTGCCGCTCCGGGGAGATCTGGACAGTACCTGGGGCCACCGCTTGTATCTTTCCTTCTTTCTGGATGGACTCCATGGTCAAGTCCTTCATCTCCATTTCCATCTTTCCAGGTTTTTCTGCAGCCACAGTTGTTGACGCCTTTACCTCATGTTTCACATCTTCCTTAAGGGCTGCCGTCTCTTTTCCTCTTTCACACCCTGAGATCAACCAGAGAAGGGCCAGCAACAAGACAGACCAGACCATTCGCTTCATTTTCTTTCCTCCTTCTGTGAAAAAGGATTTCCGACAATGGCTTCTAAACTTGCCACACTCCTTTCATGTTCAGTTAATGCCAGATGGTACTCTAATTCATATTTATAGAGCGTCATCCGACTGTCCAATAAGGTCATAAAATCAGCCTTGTTCACCCGATAGGCACTCATTGCCGAATTGATCTGAAGGCTTGCCTGGGGAATGATCCCTGTTTGATAGAGGTCGATTTGTCTTTCGACCCGCTGGATCATTGATCCCATATCTACAATCATAAAAAGAATTTCATTCTTCATCGCCTGATATTGCGCCTCTGCACTTTTAATATCAGCCATTGTCTCAGCAACTTTTCGATCCTGTTTTGACTTATAAAAAATGGGGATATTCATCTCCATCATCCCTGTCAGCATGTCTCTCCTTTTCATTTCTGATCCGTTGTCTCTCTGACCATAGGCGAATCGAAAATTAAAGTCCGGATAATATTCCCTTTTGGCAAGAGTATATGCCTTTTCTTTTGCTTCGATCATTTTCTTCATCCCCTTCAGTGTGGGATTCATCTCCAAGGCCATTTTTTGAAGTTCTTCAATAGTATAGGGAAATTTTCTGAAAACAACCTCTTCTGGCTCCTCTACTGGTGTCTCGGGCGCTCGATTGAGGAGTGCCCTCAACTTTGCTTCCAAGGCCCTTTTCCTCTGGCTTAGCATAATCAATTCGTCCAACATTTTTGAAACTTCTACATGAGCCTTGAGTACATCCAACTGTATTCCCTCTCCAACCGAATACCTTATCTCGGCGATCTTGGCAAAATTCTCAAGGATCTCTTTATTCCGTTGTGTCACCTCAGTCGTCCGGTAGACATGGGAAAGATCATAATAAGTAGTCTTCACATCCCTGACAATTTGATTCACCTTCCCCTGAATCTCAGTGAAAACTGCCTCTGCCTCCTTTTCTGCCATTTCCTTCATTAAAGGTCTCTTCCCAGGAAAAGGAAATTTTTGGGAAAGGGAAAACTCCTTCATCGTCATATCTTCATCTCGAAAGGTGAAATTTGTAGGAAGACTGACGATTCCGAAACCAAACATCGTATCTTCTAAAGTGTATGCTTGAGGGATTTTTTCTTTGAAGACATCCCATCTCTTCTTTACGACTAAAATTTCTGGATTATTTTGGAGTGCTTCCTCAACCAATTGATTTACATTCAGCCGTGGTTTTTCTGATTGAGCCAAAGAAGAGAAAGGTACTATAATGAGAAGGGAGAAAAAAATTGTTTTAGCCAATTTAGACAGTGTTATTTCCATGTCATCACCTTCCTTCTTAATAACCGATCAATTCACAATACCCCTGTCTTGAAACATATGGCTTTATGGGGTGCAGGGTAAATACTGTAAACTTCTTATTTTAAGTTGAGAACGACTGTACTTTTTCGATGTTAATTAATTCTACAGTTAAAACTATTTTGAAGTATTATCTTTATAAAAGTCTTTTAATTTAAATTGGTTACAGTTATGAATATTTTTAGACCCTTTGTGTTTAAATCACAAACAAAAAAGCCCTTGACCTTAATAGCTAAACCTTAAGGGGGGGTGAAGGTTTTAGCATTTGAGGGACCTATTTACAATCAGGTCCTTGGCCAAGAGCTTTTCCTTAATATTAGAAATTATAAGCTTTTTTTTATTCTTAACTTTATTAAAAATATCACAATTAAAGTTATAAAAAAATATTTATAAAAGATATTTTACATTAAATCAGCAATTCTTATGCCAAGGTCCCATGCTTAATTTTTCTCTCTTTTTATCTCATGTGAGATATATTCCCCACCCAAGTATTTAGGGGGACGAAAGATAAGATTTGTTAAATCCTTAACAGCCAGTAAGGGTTCTTTTGAAACCAACCTTCAATTGATAGGGAAATTGGAGACGGCAGAATTTAATTTCGAATTTTTGATTTTTCAATCTACAATCTTCAACCTTAATCTTCAATTAAGAAATTACCTCGATTTCTTCGAGAGAAATAGCTTCCTTACCAATCCGAAAGGCTTTTACAACTGATTCCTCTTCCTTTAAGGAGATGATGATCGATGCCACGTCAGGATAGAAGGCCAATTTCACATCGGTCTCCGATGGAAAGGGAATCGTCTGAGGGTGAGAATGATAGATGGCCACCATTTCCATCGATTCCTTTTCCATTTCTTCGTAGACCTTCAACTGATCTTGAGGGGACATTGAATATCTAACAGGGCTTTCCTCTGAATTCTTGAGTTTAAAAGCCTTCTGAACGATCTTCTCCTTTCCACTTAAAATTCCACAACACTCCAGAGGCCATTCCTTCCTTGCATGGTCAAGCATCCCTTGATAAATAGTCTTAGGAATTCGAATCATTCAAAGACCCTTCTCAAGTCCCTGTTGGGGGACATGCCTTGTTGACCATTTTATCTATGGACCTTCCTTAAAGTTAAACATTCGCTTGACTTGCCGTCTCCAAAATGCACGCATCATGATAATCAAGCAAATCCTTTATCTTGGGCTCCTCGTTGCAAAGGGGACAAGAAGGATCCTTCCTTATGGGAAAAGTCTTGAATTCTGTTTCAAGAGAACTGTAGATTAAAAATTTGCCGATCAATGGCTTCCCTTTCCTCATAATAAGTTTAATGGCCTCGGTAGCCTGAATCATTCCAACCAGCCCGGGCACAACTCCCAGGACACCGGCTTCGTCTCAGCTGGGCACAAGACCTGGTGGAGGAGGTTCAGGAAAGAGACAACGGAGACAGGGTCCTCCCTCTTTAGGAAAGAAGACACTGGCCTGACCTTCAAATTGAAAAACGCCTCCAAAAACATAAGGTTTTTGGGTTAAGAAAGCTGCATCATTCACAAGATATTTGGTAGGGAAATTGTCTGATCCATCGATGATGATGTCGTAATGGGGAAAGATGTCAAGGGCATTTTGAGAAGTTAATCGCTCCTGATAAGTGATGACCTTGATATCGGGATTGATTCGAGCGATGGCCTCCTTGGCCGATTCAGTCTTTGGTCTCCCCACATCGAGAGTACCATGTAATATCTGTCGCTGTAGATTCGACAAATCTACCCTATCCGAATCGATTATTCCTATGGTTCCAACCCCTGAAGCGGCCAAATAGAGACCGGCTGGGCAACCCAGTCCTCCTGCCCCAACCAGAAGGACTTTGGCTTTCAACAATTGAACCTGTCCCTCCACGCCCACTTCCTTGAGTAGAATGTGCCTGCTATATCGGGTGAGTTGATCCGGTGTTAATTCGGAATCGGATACAACTTCATATCCTGCGGCTTCCCATCCATTGATCCCCTTCGCCATAGAGAAGACGTTCTTATATCCTTTTTCTTGCATAACCTTGACTGCCTTAAGAGAGCGAATACCCCCGGCACAATAGACGACAATGGGAACATCTTTGTCAGGGAGAAGGTTCTCCATCTCCTCCTCTAAATTTCCTAAGGGAAGGAAGAGAGCTCCTTTGACATAGCCCATGGCAATCTCTTCCTTTTCCCGAATATCAAGAAGAACGATAGACTCCTTTTTCTGAAGAAGTCGATGAGTCTCCTTAATTGAAATTTCGGATCCTTCCCTCTTGTCTTTGATGATAAACCAATTTTTGAAGGCCTTTATTGTTTTTAATGCTTCTATTTTCATTTGGTCCCCTTAATTTTATAAATGAACTCTAAAGGGCCGAAGCAAAACTTACAAACATGGGTTGGACTGATTGAATGTTCCCTCCTACAATCTCTACATCTTAGCAATGATATATATTTCATTTTATTGCTGTTAAATATAAATTAATATACTTTATTATATTTATCAAGAAATACCTTATTAAAAAAATGGAAGTTAACATATCCCCCATAAAATTCTATGCTATAATAGCCATAACTAATTGAAAAATAATGGATATATTTTTTAAAACTCTTTTCAATTAATATTAATATAGTTTATAAATTATGTCAAGAAAAAATTATATATAATACATAAATCTTTTGTCCAAATATTTAATAATTCCAATTTCGTTAGCCAATCTACACAGATCTCTAATCGTCACAGAATCAAAATAATCTTTTAATCTTTTACCGGCTTCATCCCAAATGATTTGAGTTACACATTCACCAGACCTCTCGCAGGATTTCATTGAATCTTCTGAATTGATACAAAGAACAGGGTTAATCCCACCTTCAGTGACCCGGATAATTTCACCAACAGTAATATCCTCAGGTTTTTTACTCAAAAAATATCCTCCTGAAGGTCCCCTTTTGCTCCCAATAATCCCAGCTTTCTTTAATTTCTGGAAGATCTGCTCCAAATAGCGTTGGGATATTCCCTGTCTCCGAGAAATATTTTTAACTTGTGTCTCTAATCCCTCTGAATGATAGGCAATATCAAAAATTGCCCTTACACCATATCTGCTTTGTGTTGAAAGTCTCATATTACATTAAATCATGTATATTCTTATATTAGTATTCCTTATAAAAATTGTCAATAAAATTATTTGAGAGCTTTTGTGAACTACCATAAGCTCTCATGATTACCCAGATTTCAAAGATGATTATACAGATTTTTGTGATTTTCTAATGTTTCCCTGTCTCTGTAATCGTTCCCTAATCCCTACCTACCGGCAGGTAGGGGTGTAATCAGAGATTCCTATTGTTTTTAAGAAATCTCTATTTTTCGATCAAAAGACTTATTAGAGAAAAAACTTCTTGACTTTTCCAATCCCTCGGACCTATTGCTTTCCCAATCATTTTTCCTTTCTTGTCGACCAGAAAGGTAGTCGGGATACCTTTTACTTTAAAAAGATCGAAGATCTCACCTTTAGGATCAAGCAAAACGGGGAATGTATATTGATGTTTATTAATAAATTCCTGAACGGATTTTACCCCTCCATAGTCAACAGAAACGGTTAGTAAAACAAAATTTTTCTCTTCAAACTGCCGGTGCAGAATCTCCATGCTTGGCATCTCTTCTTTGCATGGAGCGCACCAAGTGGCCCAAAAATTGATCAAAATAATCTTCCCTTTGAATTGTTTTATTTCAACCTTTTTACCATTTAAATCTTTTAAAGAAAAAACTGGAACCTTATTGTCACCTCTTATCGCGGCAATCCCTATTTTCGAAAAAAGCTCTTCCTCACTTCCTCCCGCAAAGGGATGAATGAATAGAAGGAGGAAGAGCACCAAAATACAATTAAGATAGATTTTCCATCTCATTATCTATCTCTATATCATCTTCTAAACTATTCTTTCAATGAAATTATATTCACTCCCATAAGAGTTTTTTTAATGATACTAAAAAAAGGTTGTCTCCTATCCCATTTTTTTTTATAATTAGTACTATGAAGAAACCCAGTTACGAACAGTTCGAGGCAACCTCCCTTTACTGTCCCAGGTGTAAGGCAGCAGTGCCCGTGAGAAAGAGATTGCTTTTGCTTTTACCCGAAGGTGACCAATATGAATACCTCTGTGCCTATTGTTCCTATTCCGTTGGCATGAAGACAGAGAAGGGGGCACCCCAGATCGAATTGATTATTAAACCCTAAGTTCTCCAAAAGAATCCTTCCAAAATCAATCCATGGTGGTCCATTTTTTCCTCTAACAAGACTTGCACCCCTTAATGAAATCTGTTTTAATGCCTTTGGAGGAGGGATCTTGAAAAGTGTGAGAAAATTTCTGAAGGCTGGAAAATTGAATATCGATATATGGAATGACGGAGTAATGGGTACATTTAATGGTGTAATGTTTGTTAACAATTCATTTAAATCACATCATTTTATCATTCCAATATTCCATTGGCGAAGGGCCTCGAAATCGGTAAAGAAGCAATTTCATATGTCTGTGAGTGATGGTAATGGGAGATAAATCTTTTTTAGGTCTTTCAAAGAATGTCAGGAACCTGGGTTGGGTCAGCTTCTTCAACGACGTCTCGAGTGAAATGATCTACCCGCTCCTCCCCCTTTTTCTGACCCAGGTATTGGGAGCAGGTGTTCTCTTCGTCGGTCTCATTGAAGGAATTGCTGAGAGTGTCTCAAGTTTTGTGAAGTTCTTTTCAGGGTGGTTATCAGACCATTTTCAGAAAAGAAAAAGGATCATCCTTTTCGGTTATTCCTTGGCTTCGATCATCCGGCCGATCATGGGTTTGGTCACTTCTGGTTTTCATGTCCTCTTCCTCCGTTTTTTTGATCGGGTGGGCAAAGGGGTAAGGACTTCACCTCGAGATGCCTTGCTCTCTCAATCCTGTAGTGAAGCAGAGCGAGGGAAGGCATTCGGTTTTCAAAGAGCGATGGATCATGCCGGGGCTATGGTAGGGCCGCTAATTGCCTCTCTACTGATGGCTGTTCTGACGAAAAACTTAAGAGTGATTTTTTATCTCTCTGCCATTCCTGCATTCTTCTGTTTATGGATTCTCTTTAGAGGGGTGGCTGATGCGACCAGAAATCGGCCTTCAACATCCCCTGTTCTCAAATTGCATTGGAGTACATGGAATAAAAATTTTAGATATTTTCTCCTCATCATTACTCTCTTTACCTTAGGAAATTCAAGCGATGCCTTCCTCCTCCTTCGTGCAAAAGATCTGGGATTAGATATCGTATCGATTCCAATCCTATGGTCTGTCCTCCATCTTTCAAAAACAATCTTCTCCGTTCCAGGAGGGGGCCTTTCTGACAAGATAGGGAGAAGAAAGGTTATGATCCTTGCCTGGACGGTATATGGTTTGGTCTACCTGGGATTTGCCTTTGCATCGAAGACCTATCACATCTGGCTTCTCTTCTTCATCTATGGTCTTTTCTTTGGTTTATCAGAAGGGACCGAGAGGGCCTGGGTGGCAGATCTTATAGAGGAGTCGAAACGAGGCACGGCCTATGGGGTCTACAATTTCTTCATCGGAATAGCGACTCTCCCAGCAAGCCTTCTGATGGGACTCCTTTGGAAAACGATGGGAGTTCAATGGGCCTTCTCATTCGGTGCAATGATGGCCCTGATCGCTGCTCTCTTAGCCTTAATCTTAATGGTAGAACAAAAATCTAAATGATGGAACACAATCGCTCTTTTCCCTTGGCTATCCATTATGCCATAATTCCAATATTCCAGTCTTTTTATTTTATCACCTCAGAGAGAGGAACGATTTCAATTCCTTTCTCCCTTATTTGGGGAATCATTTCTTTGAGGGATTTGAGTGTGGAGGGGTGAGGATGGCCGATTCCAATGGCCTTTCCATTCAAAAGAGAAACCTGGATTAATCGCTTGATCTTTTGTTTGATCTTTTCTTCATTTAACGAATGGTCAATAAAAAGGCTCCTCTCCATGGCCTTCAAGCCGACTGATTGGGCAATTTGGAGGCCAAGGGTTTGAGGAGTAGTTCGACTATCTAAAAAGAAAAGCCCTCGTCTCTTCAATTCAGAAAAGACGACCTTTAGCTTCTCAGGATCTTCCATCAATCGAGATCCCATATGATTGCTCACCCCTTTGATGTATGGAACGGCATCGATATCTTTGGAGAGCTGTTGAAGTAATTTTACTTCATCCATCTCCAGAAGGAGAACCCCCTCCCCAGGCCGAATCTCTGGATAACCATGGGGTTCCATCGGAAGATGGAGGATGACCTCTATCCCTCTCCGGTGAGCCTCTTCAGCAAGGGTTTGGGAATGTGGAGCGAAAGGGAGAATGGAGAAGGTGAGAGGAATATCCCAACGAAGGAGTTCATGAGAAATTTTATTTTCTCCCCCAAGATCATCAATCACAATGGCAATCTTGGGGTGAAGAGCCGTTTTAAAAGCGGATGGTGTAGATGGAATAAAGATGAGATGATGGGTGACTCGATCCAAAACCTTAACTTCTAATTGGAGGGATTCTGATCCTTGGGAGGAGTGAATCGAAATGGGCTCCCCGAGGGCAGAGAGACTTCGCCTAAAATTTCCTTCGATCAAAGAAAAGGAAAGAGTGGGGAGAATCTGAACCTTCAAGGATGATTGTTTCCATGCCAGATCTCCCTCTTTTTTTAAAGAGGACTGTTGCAGAAGGATATTTTTTTTCGTCAGGCCAATCTCATAGAGTTGGCTCTGGATGAGTTGATCGACCAGAAAAACTTTTTGAGAAAAAATCTTTGGAGAGAGATGTTCTTCTTGTGTTAGATAAGTATATCCACCCAGGGTTAAAAGAACACCGAGGAAGAAAAAGAGGAAATAACCCATCCACCCCCTCGATCTTCCTCGCCTGTATGGTTGTTTAGTCATTCAACCCTGTAAAATCCTTTCATGATTGCGTAGGGAACGCCTGCCTGCCGGACAGGCAGGGTTTCAAACCCCTCCTGCCGGACAGACAAGCGTTCCTTACCCCGAACTCCGAACTATTTATTCCCCCTTGCAATATTTTTAAAAATATCCCAACTCTTTAAAAGCTCGAGAGCTCTTTCCAGTTGATTGTCAGCAGGTTTCTTCTCCTTCCCTTCTCCCTTTTTGGGTTTTTCTTTCTCCTTGGGAACCCCCTTCTCAACTTCGATGAGGTGCCTCTCTAAATCCTTTTCCAAAACCTGTTGAGGCGTAACGACCTCCTTTTCCTCTTCGGGCCGTAAAGGTTTGACGATGATATCAGGCACAATCCCTTTGGCTTGGATAGAACGTCCGTTCGGAGTATAGTATCGTGCTGTGGTCAGTCTCAATCCCGATCCATCCTTCAAGGGGATGATCGTTTGAACCGATCCTTTTCCAAAGGTTTGAGTCCCGACGAGTATTCCTCGACCATGATCCTGAATAGCACCTGCCACGATCTCTGAACCACTGGCGCTTCCATTATTGACGAGAACAACCAATGGATATCGTGTAGCGATAGGTTCAGGATGGGCAACCCATTTTTGTCTCTGCTCCTCTCTTCTACCGTCAATGGAAACGATAATACCTGCGCCAACAAAATGATCTGCTACCTTAACAGCTTGATCCAAAAGACCACCGGGATTGTTCCGGAGATCGAGGACCAAACCTTTCAGGGTCCCCTTACTTTCTTCCTCCAACGCCTTCATCGCTTTATCAAATTCACTGTCTGTCTTTTCTTGAAATTGGGAGATGCGAATATACCCATAACCTTTTTCTAATAATTCGTAGCGGACACTTCGAACGGGAATGACATCCCTTATCAATGTGAAATCTTGTGGTTGGGTGAAGCCCTCCCGCATAATGGTGATCGTGACCTTTGTTCCTTTTGGACCCCGTATTCGTTTGACCGCCTCAAAGAGGGATAGATTCTTTGTAGGTTCTCCTTCAATTTTGATGATTTGGTCTCCTGATTGGATACCTGCCTTGAATGCTGGGGTATCCTCGATGGGGGAGCCCTCGACAGTGAGGACACCTTCTTTGATTGTGATCCCAATCCCTATTCCTTCAAAGCGGCCCTTGGTCTCATCTTGCATATCTTTGAACATATTAGGCGGCAAGAAACCAGAGTGGGGATCTAAAGTTTCCAGCATTCCTTTAATCGCCCCATAAATCAGGTCTTTTGATTTGGTCTCCTCCACATAATCCTTCTGGATGATATAGATGACATCCGAAAACAGCTTCAGCTCCTCAAATGTACTATCAGAAAGGGCTGAAACCTTTTGATATTGACCCGATCCGATGAGGACTCCGATGAGGAAGACCACAAGGATAACTAAAACGATTTTTAAATTTCCCATCCTTCTCCATTGAGACATATCGTCCTCCTTTATAACGCATTCTTTCCTTATCTATTCTCCTCAGGAAGTGAAACGACTCGATCTGAATGGGAGAGCCATTCCATGGGATCCTGGGGTTTCCCGTGATAACGAATTTCGAAGTAGAGACAAGGGCCTTTCAATGATCCTGCGCTCCCAATCAGGGCGATCGTCTCCCCCTGGGAAACAGCATCTCCAGGTTTCTTCAACAATTCGGAACAGTAGCCAGAGACGGTGTAGGTATGATCTCCATGATCGATGATCACAAGATTTCCAAATCCTTTGAACCAATCGGCATAGAGAACTTTTCCAGAGAGGACTGCTCGAATTTCGGCTCCCATCGGGGCTTTGATTTCAATCCCATTCTGTCCCTTCTCTTTATATAAACTGATTACTTTTCCCTGAACAGGTGGGGTCAACTTCCCCTTGAAATCCTCATGTCTCGATTTTCCATATGCCAGAAGGCTCTTTTCCCGCTCCAGTTTTCCGATAAGCGTTTGAAGCCCTCTGGCCCTCTCTTCTAATTCCACAATGACTTTCTGGTAAACCACCTTTTGATTCTGAATGGATTTGAGCAGTGCCCGTTTCTCGCCGCTGACCTTTACGATTTCCTTCTTCTTCTTTCCGATCTCAGAGATATTTCGCTGCCATTGGAACTGGTCTTGCACCAACTCCTCTTGGTATCGTTCTTTCAAGGCCACTTGATAATGATAGGTCTTGACGAGGTGGGCATCATAATCGATAATGACCCTAAAATATTTGTCGAGCATCAATAGATCGAGATAAGATTGTGAGGTGAAAAGAAAACCCTCCGTAGGAATCCTCCCCATTTTATAGAGGGCAATCACCCTGGAAAAAAGCTCCTCTTTGGTCCGCTCCATTCTTTTATTGAGCATGACGATCTGATTTTTCGTTTGATTGAGTCTCTCCTGGGTTTGCACCAACTGCGTCTCCATTTGCTTTAATTCTTTTTCCTTCTTATAAAGTTCCTCTTCAAGGAGATGAAGGGTTCCAAGAATGGAGGACTCTTTTCCCTTAATCTTCTTCTCCTTCTCTTTGGTTAAAGTAATCTCTTTCTTGATGTCTTTGAGATCCTTCTTTTTTTCAGTGATGTCCTTCTCAATCTGATCGGTCCGGGCAGCACAAAGTTCTGGCGTCCCAAAAGCGATGAGCCATCCCATCAGGAGACATCCGGTCCATGTCCATCTCCATCTTTTAATATAAGACGCTTTCATTTATATTTCAAAACCCTCATGGAAGCCACGAAGCTCCCAAAGAAACCGAGGACCATTCCCCCCAACAATATCCAGGCGATGGTCTCAGGTGGCAAAAAAAGGACAGGGATTCTTGCCAGCCATGTCTGCATGGATGGAGGGATATAGAAAAAAAGTCCTCGATGCAATAAAAAGAGAAAACCAATTGCCAATCCACTTCCGAGGAGGCCTTGAATGAGCCCTTCCACATAGAAGGGGACCCGGATAAAAGCAGGGCTAGCACCTACCCAGTGCATGACTTCGATCTCTTCTCGTCGGGAGATGATGGTTAATTGAAGGGTGTTGGAAGTGATAAAAATGATCGCGATGAGGAGAAGCCCTCCCAGTATCCATTGGGTGAGTCGGAGGATATGAACGAGGACAGAAAATGTCTCCACCCATTCCTGGCCATATTGAATTTCCTCGAATTGCGGAATCTTTTTTAAATGAGTGACCACCTCTTTAATCTTTGTAGAATTTCTGTAATCCTTTTTCAATTGAATTTCGAAAGAAGCCGGAAGAATGACTGGTTGAATCCCCTCGAGGAGGTCTTTCTGCCCACCCAACTTCGTTTCCATAAAGGCCATTGCATCATAGGGGGAGAAATATCTCACGACCTCCACCCCTTCAAGAAGATGAGTCTTTTCTAAAAGGGGTCCCACCTCATTGGAAGGGATTCCTCGCTTCAAGTAGGCAATGATTTCAATTTTATCTTCCCAAATATTGAAGAAGTTGGCCAGGTTGAAGGCGAGCAAGGTAAAGGTCGAAAAGATGAGCATTGAGATGGAAATGATGCCAATGGTGATGAGGTTCGAAAATAAGTTCCCCCCCATATTTTGAAAAGTCCGTCTTATCACATACTGAAGGAAAGATGTCATTCCTATGTTTTCACCTCTTCAAACGGTCGGACTGTCCACCTTTCTCCCATCTAAGAGATGAATGACACGATGAGGATAACGTCGGGTGAGTCCTGTATCTTGAGTGGCCAACACGATGGTAGTTCCTCTGAGGTGAAGGTCTCTAAAGATCTCCATGACATCAAAGGTTGTCTGAGCATCCAAATTTCCCGTAGGTTCATCGGCGAGAATTAATGGCGGTGAATTGACCAGAGCCCGGGCGATGGCCACTCGCTGTTGTTCTCCTGCTGAGAGAGCGAGGATTGAATCTTCTTCTCTCTTTTCAAGCCCAACTCGACCCAAAATCTCCAAGGCTTTCCTCTTGGACTCTTTTTGGTCGTGACCGGTGACTTCCAGGGCAAAGGCAACATTTTCGCGTACGGTCCGGTCTCTCAACAGTTTAAAATCGGGGGAGACGATTCCTATCGTTTTTCTTAATTGATAGATTTTTTTAAAACCAATTTGAGTAATATGTATTCCGTGAACGATCACCTCTCCACTCGTCGGCTTATCAGCACAGAATAGAATGCGAAGCAGGATGCTTTTCCCGCAACCACTGGAACCAGCGATGAATGTAAATTCTCCTGGGAAGATCTCTAAGGTGATATCCGAAAGAGCGGAGATCTGACTGGGATAAGTCTTAAAAACATGATGCATTTCGATGATTGCCTCGTTCATCATTAAGACAAAACTAACATGAGTCTCAATTGTTTTCAAGAAAATTAAAGGGTTAGTGGTTTGCAGCGTTATCTGAGATAGATTTGATGGATTAGATATTAGGGTTTTTTATTTCTGTTTTTTGCATTCTTGTACTCTGCTCAAAGGATGGGAAAGATCCACCTCAACGGATTCTTCATATCTTTACGGCAATCTTCACTAAAGGATTTTATTTTTTCTCTTGAATCGAGACCAGTTCAACCTCAAAAATAAGAGTGGCATTGGGCCCAATCATGGCGCCTGCTCCCCGCTCTCCATACGCAAGATTCGGAGGAATGAAGAGCTCCCATTTTGCTCCTTCCTCCATGAGTTGTAATGCTTCAGTCCAGCCAGGAATAACGCCAGAGACCGAAAAGCTTGTAGGTTTTCCACGCTTATAGGAGCTGTCAAACTCGGTGCCATCAATCAGGGTGCCTCGATAGTGGGCGTCAACGGTATCGGTCAATTTAGGTTTTTTACCGGCTCCCGCCTTGATCACCTTATACTGCATACCACTGGGCAGGGTTTTAACCCCTTCTTTTTTCATATTTTCTGCGAGGAAGGTTTCTCCTTCCTTCTTGTTCTTCTTACCAATTTCCCTTTGTTTTGCTTGCATTTCTTTCTGGAAAGTGGCCAGTGTTTCACGAATTTCCTGTTCGCTCAATAAGGGTTTTGCACTCGTAAAGGCATCTTTGATCCCTTTTATAAGAATATTTGTATCAATATCGATCCCCTGTTTTTTTAGATTATTTCCAATGTCCATGCCGATGATATAACTCATTTTCTCCTCTTGGTTTTTTAGCACCAGATTTTCTTGTGCATGCACTTGAATCACCAGAAACAGAACACCCATTATTGTAATCAGTCGTAATTTCATTGAAACTCCTTTCTCGTTATGTTTTTTCACCGAGTAGACCTGATCTATTCTATGATAATCCAATATACATCTTTAACACTAACTCATTCTTTATTTTCGAATAAATATTAGCTTTCTCTTTGTACCCCTCTTTTCTTCATCCGAATGGCAAGAGGTAATATTTAAGGGAACCTCTAATAATTTCCAATTCGTCACTCCCGCCCCGATCTACATCGGGATAAACTCCGGCGGGAGTCCATTTATGTCAAGAGCTTATGGATTCCTGCTTTTGCAGGAATGACATTTTTAGAGGTAGCCTTAACTTTGGGCGATCTTGCATATCCTTACATTCAGTGTTTTGATTAAATTCCCTGGCGAAATAAAAATTTGGGAACCCCGTGTACCAGCACTGATCGAAATAAATTGAAACTTCATGGCACTCTCATCTAAAAAAATGGGAAAGTGTTTTTTTGTCCCGATGGGCGAGACTCCTCCCCGGATATAACCTGTCAATTGCTGGATCTCTTTCACATGGACCATTTCCACCTTTTTGTTTCCGCTTGTCGAAGCAATCGCCTTCAAATCGAGTTCAGCATTTCCCGGAATGCAAACCATCAATACTCCTGTTTTGTCACCGCGGCCCACTAATGTTTTAAAGACCTGTTCTAACGGTTGGTTTACCTTCCTCGCTACACTTTCGGCACTGAGATCTGACTCATTCACTTCGTACTCGACGAGTTTGTAATCAATCTTTAAACCATCCAGAACCCTTGCCGCATTCGTCTTTTTCATCAAAGGAAATCCAGGTTGTTTCATTAAATCCCCCCTACCCCCCTTTAGAAAAGGGGGGATTAGGGGGATTTAATGCTATGGCTCACTTCAGCTTCAAGTTCTTGAAAACGTCTCCTAAGGTTCCCAGTTTCCCGTCTTTCTCCTCCTTCTCCAGAAACTTCTTGTAGTCCTCCTGGTCTTCTCTCTCCTTTATCACTCTTTGAGACAGCCGTATTTTCCCATTTCCGTCTATGGAGACGATCTCTACCCGAATCTCCTGCCCTTTGGGAAACTTCTTTTTAACATCCCCCTTTCCAGACTCTCTCAATTCCTCTATGGGAAGCAATCCCTTTACCTTTGGTCCGAACTGTGGAAGCCGGATAAAAAGACCATAAGGTTTACTGTCTTCAACAATTCCTTTCAGGACCTGTCCCACTTCAAGCTGCGCCTTATCCGCTCCCTCTCCCTCTTCTTCCATTCTTTTCTTGATCATCGCTTCTTTGATTGATAAGGAGATGCGGTGCGTTTCACGATCTATTCCCATCACTAACACATCGATCATATCCCCTTCATGAAGAAATCTGCTCGGATGAGAGACACGTTCGTAACTGATCTCAGAAATATGGACAAGGCCATCTACACCTGGCGCCACCTCAACAAAAGCACCGAAGTCAGTGAGTCTGGAGACTTTACCTTTGATGACCTCTTCTTCCTTAAATCCAAGCCCCTTCTCCCATGAGTCAGGCTCCAAAGCTTTGATGGAGAGTGAGATTTTAGGATGGTCCTGCTTATCTTCTTCGATCTTCATCACTTTTACTTTTACCTGCTGGCCAAGTTTAAGAATTTCTGAGGGTTGGTTTATTCTGGCATGGGATATCTCAGAGATATGGACCATCCCCTCAATCCCTCCGATATCGACAAAGGCACCGAAGTTGGTCAGTTTGGTCACTTTCCCCTCACATTCAAGGTCAGGCTTGAGTTTGGCTAAGGTCTCTTTTGACTTTTTCTCCTGCTCTTCTTCCAAGATCACACGTCTGGAGACGATAATATTCTTTCCTTTTTCTTTGATCTCCATGATGCGAAATGGGTATTTCGCTCCAACATGCTCCTCAGGTTTTTCACAGAACTGAATGTCGATCTGACCTAAAGGGCAAAAGGAACGAATGCCAGAAAGATCGATCTCAAAGCCCCCTTTAATGGCTCTTATCACTCTCCCTTCTACAGGGATGAGGTTTTCTTTTGCCTCCCGTAAGATCTCAAGAGCATCAGCACCATGAACCTTCATTCCCTTTGTGAGATGAATTTCATCCTTGGTCGATGCCACCCTCATCTCAACCCAATCCCCTTCCTTGACAGTGAGTTTGCCCTCCTTGTCAAGAAACTCCTGAATATCTGCAATGCCCTCACTCTTACCCCCCAAATCAACAAAGATCGTATCCCTGCTGACTTTCAATACTTTCCCTGACACCTTGTCTCCAGGGAAAAGCTTACGACCCGGAGTCTCAGAGCTGGCCTTCAAAAGTTCTTCAAAGCTTATCTCTTCATTCATCTCTTTTTCTATCATCACACCACATCCCCAAAATCAAATTTTGACCCCTTATTTCAGACACTCTGAATGATGCATGGCAAATTATAACTGGTTCCATTAATCAAAAAAAGAGAGTTTTTTTCTAAACTCGAATATCCTGAAAAATTTCAGAGATTTCTGAAAAAACCCAGAAATCTCTGATTACACAGATTATAGAACGATTACACCGATTAGAAATGCATTGAAAATAAAGAAAAATCTTTGTAATCCTTTTTAGGAATCTACATAATCAAGAGAGCGAAAGGCGGTTTTTTAGAGTTCTCTTCGACAATTCTTGACAAAATTTATTTATCAATCAAAATTATATAATACGAAGTGTCACCAGGGTTCATAGCCATCAGGTATACATGGCCGTCATGCACAATCTCATCGCCCATATAGAGGTAGAAAGGGAATATTATGATCAATTGGAATCCAAACAGTTACCTAAAATTTAGAAACGAGCGAACCCAGCCTTCGATTGATCTTGTTTCAAGAATAGAGATTGACAACCCAAGCTCGATTATAGACATCGGTTGCGGCCCTGGAAATAGTACACAAGTACTGTTCGAAAAATGGCCAAATGCCGATATCCTCGGCTTGGATCATTCACAAGAAATGATCACAAAGGCAAAATCAGATTACCCAAATAGAAAATGGATTCTTGCTGATGCAGCAAATTATGATCCACAAGAGACATTTGACATTGTCTTTTCAAATGCGACCTTACAATGGATTCATAACCATGAGAAATTGATACCTCGCCTTTTTAGTTTTCTCAAGGTCAATGGAGCGCTTGCTGTACAGGTTCCAGCTAACGACGAATCACCATTGCACAAATCCTTATTGGCAGTATCGAAAACCGACAAGTGGTATAAATTCTCCGGAGATTGCGATAAACTACTGAACTACCAATCTGCCTCATACTATTATGACATTCTTAATGGGTTGTCATCGAAAATTGATTTGTGGGAAACCACTTACTTTCACATTCTATCTGATCATCAAGCGCTCATTGAATGGTATAAGAGTACAGGTATGCGACCATTTTTAGAAAGGCTCCCAGACGATGATTGCAAACAACAATTTGAGAATGAAGTCTTAGAGGGTTGTCGAGAATCGTATAAAGTCCAAAAGGACGGCAAGATATTATACCCGTTCAAGAGAATATTCTTTATTGCCTATAAATCATAGGAGAAAAACTTCTCATTTTCCCATCTTGAAAAAGGGGGGGGGAGGGATTTTTAGCTCAAAGTCATTTAAAAAGATCCAAAAGGATAAAACTGTCTTTAATGTTACCCTGGATTACTTGCTAATATTTTGACAAATAGATGAAAATGTGATACACGTATTTACGTGATGTTTAAAATTTTGATACGGGGGATATGAATGGATAGGCAGAATGTAACCTTATCATTACCTAAGTCCTTGTTAAAAAAGGCCAAGATCGTGGCCGTCAAAAAGGAAAAGTCCTTGAGTCAGCTTCTTGTTGAGGCCCTGGAGGAAAAAGTAAGGGAGGATATTGACTATAAAAAGGCGAAGGAGAGGCAGTTTAAGCTTCTCATATCCGGATTTGATCTTGGGACAAAAGGTCGTATAACCATTCCTCGGGAAGAGCTTCATGCCAGGAGATAAGATATTTCTCGATACGAACGTTCTCATCTATGCTTATGATGTTTCTGCTGAAAAGAAACACGAAATGGCCAAAACTATCCTAATGGATTTATGGAGCTCTGGAAGGGGCATCCTCAGCATCCAGGTTTTACAGGAATTCTTTGTAAACATAACGAAGAAGGTATCAAAACCCTTAGGGGTAAAAATAGCCAAGGATATTATAAGGGACCTTTTGAAGTGGGATGTTGTCATTATCGATGGAGAATCCTTATTAGAAGCTGTAGAAATCCACATCCGCCATCAATACTCTTTCTGGGATTCAATGATCCTGAAAGCTGCTCAAAAAGGAGGGGCTGTCCTGCTGTTATCTGAAGACTTGATGCATGGCCAAACGATTGATGGCGTGACGATTAAAAATCCTTTCACCGATAACACCCTTTTCTAATGTAATGCCGTTATCATAATGCTGATGGATCGGGATCTTGCTATGCCACGTACACGTATTAAAGAAAACAAAGAGCGTGAAAAACGAATCGATATGGAGATCGTTGTTGATGCTTACGATGAAGTGGAGCGGGCGATGGGGTGGTATTATTACCTCGAGGACGGTTTGAAATTCCCTTTCAAGGCACGCTGCATTGAAAAAAGAACAACTTCCCCTTTGAAGATAGGAGATGTGGTTGAGGTGATTGGAATGGGTAAGGAAGATGATTGCATGCATGACATGTTC
>Ga0214474_1000320_pt1 | contig 24577 bp, 20 predicted proteins | sample RVTome_2_FD_187335 | JGI IMG/M metagenome (GOLD analysis project Ga0214474, IMG submission 187335) | Soil microbial communities from uranium-contaminated site in the Upper Colorado River Basin, Wyoming, United States - RVT95D214 HiSeq ... | reverse complement strand
AAGGTCGTATGATCCATCGTCCTTAATTTGGCGAGCTTGGCGCACTCCCGGCCCGAAAGTCAACATATCAATTGTTGCCGTGTGATGGCTGCCCATGGTCATGACGCTTTTCCCGATAACGTCCTTGAACTTCCTTCCCTCGAAGACATCCTGCATGGTCAGCTTGTAGTCAGCCATGATGCGCCTGGTCTCTCGTATCCTTAGGTACGTGGTGATTCTGGTAAGGTAGGCGGTCTCGAAGCCGGGAATGTACTTTCTGGCCGCCTTCGCTGATATGGCTACCTGCCTCCTCGCCTCCACTTCGCCGGCGGTCAGTTCCCTGATGTCCGTGGCATCGCACTGGTATACCTGTGAGGAGTGCTGGAATATGGGTTGTATCTTACCGCCTTCCCTGGGTGTAAAGAAGAAAGCCAGGTCACCGTACGGGTGATAATCACCATTCGCTATCGCCTGTTCGGTCAGCTTGCGAAAAGAGAGAGACCCTAACGGCACCAGATCCATGATGTTTCTGGCTTTCTTGAGCTGTTCGACGAGATTCTTATTGGCTGCTTCGTCCATCCAGTTCACGGTTAACTCTTCGGGTTTTTCTCTGACATATTTGATGAATTTGTCCCAGTCCATACCGTCCATGGTGAAGCTGATGGATGGCGGCTCAATCTCGTACTCATCTTTCGATATCTGTTCAAAAGGTGCACCGGCCCGCGCCGCTATGTCTCCCTCTCCACTGCAATCGATGACTATTTTACCACGGACGGCCATCCTGCCGGAGGTATTTTCAACGATCACACCCTTGACCGCGTCACCCTCTTTCAAAACGTCTACCGCCAGTGAATGCAGAAGAAGATTGACCTTGTTCTCTGTCATCATCTGGAATATCAAAAGGCCCCACCAGTCCGGGTCAACGAAGGCGTAGGTGTTAGAACGCCCTTCTCCCGGTGGTGGATACGGCAGGGCGTGTCCTTCCTTTTCCAGCCTGTGATGCGTCTCCTCGATAATGCCGGCAAGGCATTTCTCGCCATGGTTGTTCCATAGGTGACAGTAAGCGAAGCCGGGAGGCCCGGAAACATTCATCTGACCGCCCAACACGCCAAAACGCTCTATCAGGATAGTATTGGCACCAGTCCTGGCCGAAGCGATAGCAGCCGCAACACCAGAAGTTCCACCACCAGCAATCACTACATCATATGTTCCAAATATCTCCACTTCTATCCCCTCCTTTCATTAAAATGCATGATCTCTCCTTAAAATTCTATTTGCCGATCCCCCAGTCGCAGACCCAACGTCCTATGATTTGACGGTTCTTCATGGCCTCAACGACCTCATTGATCTCTTCCACCTTGAACTTTTTGGTGATCAGCTTATCCAGCATGAGATCCCCTTTCATGGCCATATCAGCAAACCTTGGTATATCCAGATGGGTGTGGATGTTACCGTACAAAACGCCTATCACAGATTTACAATGAGAGGTAAAAAAAGTTAGCGGCAGCGGTGTCATTGAAGTAGGTGGAGTAACTCCAACTTGAAGTAACTTTCCCCCAAGGCCCAATGCCCAAGAAGCCTGTGTCACTGCACCCGGATCACCTATCACCTCAAAACAATAGTTGGCACCTCCTCCTGTGAGCTCCTGGATGATAGGAACTGGATCCTGTTTGCTGTTGTTAATAAAATGCGTCACACCAAATTCTCTGGCGATACCCTCCTTACTGCCTTCCAGATCTACTCCGATGATAGGATTCGCACTCCTTAACTTAGCACCTCGAACGGCATTGAGCCCTACTCCTCCCATCCCCCATATTGCTACGGACTCCCCGGGTTTTACTCCAGCCGCATTGTACACAGCCCCAAACCCTGTCGGCAGACAACAACCAAGAAAACAGGCCTGGTCCAATGGCATGTCATCTCTGATCTTAATGGCCCCAACCTCAGGGACAACCATATATTCTGCAAAGCCGGAAACGAAAGTTTGATGATGTAACTCGTTGCCCTTCGAGTCGGTCAGTCTGGTTGTCCTATCCAGGAGCACTCCTGACTTGAATATTTCTGCGCTATTCCTGCAAACATACCCCTGACCGGTGACGCATTCAGGACAGCTCCCGCACGGAACCATCCAGGCGGTCACCACGTGGTCCCCTTTCTTGACGGACGTTACGCCAGGCCCAATATCTTCAACCACACCCGAGGCCTCGTGACCAAGTACCCCAGGCAATCCAAAATTAACCGTACCTCTTACGAAATGGAGGTCTGAATGACAGAATCCAGTATAAGCCGTTTTGACCAGAACCTCCTTTTCCTTTGGAGGCGCCAAGTTAATTTCTTCAATACTCACAGGTTTATTAAACTCCCTTAGAACCGCAGCCTTGATTTTCATTGGATCTCCTTTTGTTAGTTTCACAGTGTAAAAATAATTTAACAATTTTGGAATTCATTCTATGTAACTCTTACAATCATTGTCAAGAAAAAAATCAGGAAACAGCACCGTATGCCTTACTGAAATCAATCATGGCCCTGATATTGTCAGGCTTTGCATCCTCCATTCCTGCACCGGTGGAGAGAATGAATCCCCCATCCCTTCCTACGGTGTCAATGAGACCTTTGCAGTAATCCTTCACCTGATCCTCCGTGCCTGTACACAAGAGACTGAGAGGAACATTACCTGCAATGCAGGCTATCTTTCCCACTGTCTGTTTTGCGCTCGTCATGTCGGTACGATCAAACCACCATACGGTCGTCCCTTTAGGCAGGTCGGATATAACCTCCAGGCGGGAATTATATCCGCCTTCTGCAAATAGGTAAGGGACCAGACCTTCGTTGACAAGGCCAGTGATAACCTTTTTCAGTGTGGGCCAATAGAAGGTCCGGAATTGCTTGTCCGACATGAACCCATCCGCGCCTTTATGGAGGGGGTATGAAAATGAGGGGGTGTCCATTGGATTTTCCGGCTTCAACCCCTGCTCTTATCATGAAGGGTGTCATTCTTTCACGGGCCTCCAGAAGCTCATCAGGATGCCTATACATATCTATCATGACACCTGCAGTGCCACGGAGGCTGTCACCAATCACATCAAAAGGGGCCCTTGCGAGCCCCCCTGAAAGAATAGGATATCCCTTCCCCATGATGGTTCTGTTCAATGCCTGTATTTTATTGGCCCACTGGATTGCCTCGGAAGCTGCATCCATGACAACTTGAAGGGCCTTCTGAAGTTCTGGCGTACCGAGAGGGAGAATCGCAGGGGGAACAAGGACCAATTCACTAATCGGGGGGAGGAGTGGCATGCTCTCAAAAGGTTTCAGGGCTCCGAAGATGCGTGGGAAATAGACTCGCAGGAAATACCCACTCGGGTCATCAATCAGATCCTGGTACTCCTCCGCCCTCATGTACTCCCCCTCTATGAACTGGTAAGACCTCTCTTTGGAGACACCGTGCCCTAACCACTTAAAGAGAGTGTAATCCAAAAGGTCAAAGACCTTGCCGGGGGACATTAAGACAGGACCGTCGTAAGCATCTGGTGCAAATTCATCACAATATTTCTCCCACATCTTGGTCAGTACGCTATAATCATACATGGCATCATACAAAGTCAATCCTGCATAACGAGCGGGGAAGAACCCTGCGGATGGACAGACTGGGACACGTTGTGGAGGTTTTATTAACTGAATAGCATCCTTAATGAGGCCTATCCGCTCTTTATAGGCCCTTTCTGCATCAGGGCTTTTGAAGAGAATTCCCTCCCCTGAAAGCCAGGTGGCAAACTGCTGCTCCTGCCTGTCTTTTGTGCAGGAGTCCACTGCTGTCCATCTCTCTTTCATCTAAATCTCTCCTGATCTTTAAGCAAACCCCGTTAGAAATTCCAGTCGTTCGACCCAGAGGCTCTCGACGGGCGGGCATTAAATCCAGATAGAATTATTGAAAAAGTTACCCCGCTATAGCGAGGCTGCAGAGCAGCTAGGCATCCTTTCTAACGGGGTAAATGAAAAGATTTATCCGCTTTTACCTCGAACTCTATTAAGACCTTCAGCAATCCTCTTCACATCGAGCGCTATCTCCATAATTGAGAGATGTTCTTCATAGACTGCAGGATCAATCTGTACCGTTATTTCTGGCTCCATAATATGGAAAACAGGTAGCTCAAGAGCAACACCTGCAAGAGGCCCTGCCCATGTGGGGTCCCCATGAGTGACCGTCTCGGCATAAAGTTCTGCGCTGTCAGCATCGGGAGCTCCTATGATCACGACCAGGTTGTCTCTACCATGTTCCTCAACCACTCTTTTGATACTCTCCTGACCCTCCAGGTCAAGTGCTCCGGCAGCTGTTCAGACAAAACACTGGGTTTGAACTAACAGTGGCTCAGCCCCAGCACTCTTGACACATGCCGCAATGGCTTGGCCCTGTATTCCATCCCGTTCACCGAGGATAATGACCTTCTTACCCTTTAATTGCATCTCCCATTTCCTCCTATTTTTCAAATCAGAAAAAACTAAAATTTTAAGTCATCCTTCATGACGGAGCGTCGCCCTCGAACCATGAAAAACACCAGCATTTCCCTCCCCCTTGACGGAGGAGTTTAAAGCTGGGAATGACTCATTGGATTCTGTTCCCCCTCACCTTCATCTTCTCCCACCAGGGGAGAGGAGATAGTCTGGTTATTTTTTATTTAATGACTGCCTTTATGGCTTCTATAATATCGCTCTCAGTGATGTTCTCACCTGTGAGACGGTTCGTCTCAACCCCGTCCTTATAGAAAAGAAAGGTCGGTAGCCCCATCACTCGCAGTCTGGCACATAACATACGATTCCCTGTTGCGTTGACTTTGGCTACCTTGAGCTTGCCAGTGTAATCTTTTTCAATGCTTTCCAACAGGGGCATCAGAGCCAAACAAGGCTTGCACTGCGGCCCCCAGAAATCGACAAGAACGGGTTCTTTAGAATTTAAAATCTCACTTTCGTAGTTATCTCGGTTTAATTCTATCGCCAATTTATTCCTCTCCTTTATTCTTTTCCAGGATGAAAGAAATCCCATCAGAAAGTTGTGTCATACGCCCGAGAAACAGACTTCCTTTGGCCAAAAACATGATGTATTTCATCTCTCCCGCCATTATTTTCTTTAAGGCATGACCGAGATAAGGAACAGCAGAAGCGATATGCCCTTGTGTAGGTGAAAAACCCGGCATACCGTGAACCTCAACAAAGCGCTCAAGCTCATCCCGCTTAATCTCATTACGGATCACGGCAAAGCTGCCGATGGTGCGGTAATTGGTTCTGGGAACATTGCCGCTTCCCTGTGGCTCCGTGATTTCGGGGTTATGCATTTCAGTGGCATACTTATCGATCTGGGTGAGCTTAAGTCCCAAACGATCAAGTGGCTCCACCACAAGTTTATTGAGAATAGACTGCTGGGCTGACCCGGAGCTGATTTCATGTTTTCCTATGGAATCTAAGCGGAGGACAGGGCTTTTCCCATCGTCAGGACTCACCCAAATCGCAATGCCAGCAAGAACATCTTCGAGAATCGGCATATTATGACGGAGATGACCATGGAATTTCATCCCCAATTTTGGCAGGGAACCTCCCCCAACCAACACCACATTGTTAAAGGCTTTTGAAGCAATGAGGCCACCGGCGAGTACCATGGCATGACCTGGAGCACAGCAAAATGCCTTCACATCCGATCCTGTGGCTTTCATACATCCGCACAGCTCCCCGATTGCCTTCGACAGGCTACCTCCCCCTCGATTGTAACGGTCTCCGATTGCCTCCTCTCCGCATCCGAGGAGATAGTCAATCTCCTCGGCTCTTCCTGTTCTTGCAATTAAGTGTCGCAACGCCAATGCACCGGAAGCCCGGCTTGCTAAATTTTCTAATAGGATTTCAGGAACGAGAGAGCTATCCTCTTCATGCCCTGCTTGAATGCAACCAATAAGCCGATCGCCCTGAATGTAGAGCGGTAAAGCATGTCTCTCATTGATTGTCTTCCTGATTTGCTCCGAGGAGTTCCCTTTGTCAAGCCTCTTTTGATCATCCGAATGAAACAAAGGATGATCTGACAACTTTAAAGCAACCTTTCCCAAAAAGCTTTCTTCTAACATGATTAGTCCAAACTCATCGCATATTTTGAGCATACCATAGAACTCTTCCTCCGGCATGATTTCTCCAAAGGAACCTTCTCTTGAAGCATTACGGACAGGATGTTGATACCAAGGAGATGGGACCTGTCGAAGGTCGTCAGGGTCGAGATTTCCAATAAATACTTGGTTGGGAGGGTAAGCGACCGCTTGATTAAAATCCTCTAAATGGGCCAGGATGGGGGGTAAAATGGAAGGGTCTTTTATGATTTCTCGAGAGGGTTTGGACCCGTGGCGAACCATGGAAGGAACGTGGGCTAAAAAATAAGATACCCCCTTTACAACCGGCTTGAAGTTTTGACTCCCTAACAATTTATTCATGGTTTATACCTTTCAATAATGCCCCATCATTTCATTAACTCTATTCGTTTGAGATGAATGGTATAGAATGAACGAATTTAGCTAATTCCACTATATGAAACTTAATTCCAAATTTTTGAAAAATTTTATGTAAATCATTAACCGTTGTCAAGGGAAAAAAAAGATAGTTCTTTAAACTATCTCCTCTTGATTTCACAGATTTTTCTTTATTTACAGAGGGTTTCTGAATAGATCAAACCCTCATCGAATTGGCAAACTCCTCTGGATGACTGCATCTTTTCACCTATTTCCCCAACTGGTACTTCCATATTCTCATTATTCACCAGTGTCACCTCATAAAAGTCATGGACAACCTTACCGCAGGAACCGATCTTTCTGTCACCCACAGTCTTGAACAATTAATGTGATAGGATTATAAACTGGGTAAAGATCAAATATAAGAAGACAGGGAATTAGACAAAAAAGATGATCGTTTAAATAATCCACCAAGTGAACAGTGTAGTCACGACGCCCATCTCAAATGACACCTTCCTTAAAGATTACAATTGTCTTATTGGAAACATGATTGCTGGAGGCGCTGTGGAAAAAGCAAGATTTCGGCCGCATCACATGTTCTGCGACAGGTTCTTGAAGGTCACATTTCCAGACCGAGGCGGGGAATTCGAGCAGGTCTCGCAAAAGAGAAGGGACACTATCGAAAGACAAGATGATGCCGTAGTGGAAGTCATCGAAGGAATTGACGAGCTCTGCCGGGTGTGCCCCGATTGTCGGGACAAACGTTGCCAGAACCCAAGGGGAGACGAGGAAGCTGTCAGGAAGTGGGATGGTATCATCTTAAAAGGCTTAGAAATAAACTACGGTGAGATGAGGACGTCCAAAGAGTGGCGTATACTAATCAATCAGAAGGCACCGTTGAAATTCTGTGAAACGCGGTGCCCGTATAGATCGAGTTGCACTGTCTTTCAATTGCGTTGATTCCACCCAGCAGCCTATTTCTATTGTCCTCGCGCCAAGTCTAACTTTCCTGTTATGTCCCTATTCTAAACCCTTCTCATGGGCCTCCACGACGCAGTAGACTCCACGACCCTCAATCGCTGGCTTGAAACAGCCGTTATCGGAGATGCAAGCTGCCGGCCTCCTGTCTCCCGATTTCCAGCGAAAGACGAGCCCCGGCTCACGGATAAGCGGTCTGGAGAGCGCAATGTAGTCTGCAAGCCCTTCGGTGACCAGCCTCTCTGCCACCTCAAAAGTGCGTATGCCGCCCACTAACATAATCGGCACTTGAACCTTCTCCTTGTATTGCCTTGCCGCATCCTCGTAGTAGGCCTCAGGTTTACCATGAGCGGCCTTTACTGGACGAGACGGCATGTTCTTCCCGGATATGAAGGTCCCACCACTCATTTCTATGCCGTCTATACCGTTTTCCTCAAGCATGATGGCGGTCTGAACCATCTCTTCTACCATGAAACCTCCAGGAATGAAGTCCTCAGAGTTGAGCTTGATAAAGACTGGAAAGCCAGGCCCAACAACGTTGCGGACCGCCTTGACCACCTCAATGACCAACCTCGACCGGTTCTCGATGTTGCCCCCGTATTCGTCTCTCCTCTTGTTGAAATAAGGAGAAAGAAACTGGCTCAGCAGATAGCCGTGTGCTGCATGAATCTGGACAGCATCAAAGCCGGCAGCTTGGGACCGCACGGCTGCGGCAGCAAAGGTACGAATAACCGCTTCGATGTCACGGCGCGTCATCTCTCTGCCAACAGGCTCAGCCCCAGTTTGCAGAACGGATGGCCCTATCGGTTCAAGTCCACTCAGCGGGTAAGGCGCACGGATGCCAGCATGAGCGAGTTGCACCGCTATCTTGCCTCCCAGCGCGTGAACGGATGCGGTCATTTCAACCAGTCCAGGTATAAGATCGTCGGAATAGATGCCAAGCTGCCATCCACCTGCCTGTCCCTCACGGCTCACGTATGCATGGCCGGTGATGATAAGTCCTATGTCGCCCTGTGCCAATTGGTTTGCCATATTGATAAGCATTGGGGTGGCGGAACCGTCTTCGCGGGCCAGTCCTTCCCATGTGGCTGATCGAACGAAGCGATTGGCCAGTGTCAAACTTCTGATTTGTGTCGGTTCGAATAGGTTCAACATCTGTCCCTCCTGAAGTTCTTTTACCGCGAAGACTGGTCCAGTGTCCGCCTCACGGATGCAAGAATCCTAACCTTTGATCGGATGAAGGTCAACATTCTTACCCAACCGCGGAGCCCCTGACCCACTTTTGGCACCCATAGGCGCACACGTAAAAGTTATGGAGCCAGGCGTAAGCAATTAAATATTGACAGGAAGTCATTTAAACGGTAAACCTAGTTAGGTTATCTAAGAGCCAATTCTTCATCAAAGATGAATAAAGTAAGTTTTTATTTACTTCTATTTTACTACGGTATTTCATGTTGCCTCAATCAATGTTAAGAGTCTCAACCGTTAAGCGAGAGGGGCCATTTCCTAATAAGAGCTAATCGGGCAGAGGTATGACTTATTTGCACACTCTCATCCTGGGGATCATCGAAGGGATTTCGGAATTCCTCCCTATATCCTCAACAGGTCACCTCATTCTCGCCAGCTACCTCCTTCATCTCAAACAGACAGAGTTTCAGAAAAGCTTTGAAATTGCTATCCAGCTGGGGGCTATTCTATCGGTTGTGGTTCTGTACTGGCGAGCGTTGCTGGTAAACTTTGAAATTTTGAAAAGGGTTATCACGGCATTTATCCCGACAGCCATTCTCGGATTGATCTTCTACAAGATCATAAAAAAGGTGCTCCTTGGAAGTAACACCGTTGTCCTCTATTCCCTTTTGATTGGAGGTATCTTCTTGGTCCTATTTGAGTTGTGGCATCGGGAGAAGGAAAGTGCATCAGAGGAACTTTCTGACATTTCTTACTCAAAATCATTCGTTATCGGTCTTTGTCAGGCGGTTGCCATGATTCCGGGAGTCTCCCGTTCGGCTGCTACTATTATTGGAGGTTTGATTCTGGGAATCAAAAGGAAGACCATCGTCGAATTTTCTTTCTTCTTATCTGTGCCAACAATGGCCGCCGCTACCGGCCTTGATCTGATGAAGAGTGGTGGGCACTTCTCATTGGAGGAGTACATTTTGCTCTTGATGGGATTTATCTCGTCTTTTATCGTTGCTCTCTTGAGCATCAAGTGGCTGATCCATTTCATAAAAAACCACACATTCATCTCTTTTGGAATTTACCGAATTCTATTATCCCTTTTATTCTGGTTTGTGATTTTATAGGTTAGCCTTCTAAGAATATGGCGAGTTATTAACAAGCAGTATCTGCTTCCAATTCGTATAGCAAACACCAAACTCTCCCTCTAACTGTCATCAAATGCCGTACTTTTTTCTGCGGCGCCACAGGGTTGCCTGATCTATACCAAGGACATCCGCAGCTTCTTGAATGGATTGGGTAGTAGCCAACACTCGCCGGATATGTTCCTCTTCGATTTTTTCCAAGGAAATTCGGTCGCCGAGCCTTGCGACGGAATCACTTGGCAACAGATTTTCAGGAAGACATTCGATACCCACACAGTCAGTTTGGCAGAGAATAGCTGTCCGCTCAACAACGTTTCGCAGCTCCCGGAGGTTTCCTGGCCAATGGTATTGCTTTAGGGGCTGGAGAGCCTTTGAAGCAATTCTGAGAAAGAGATGATGCCTGGTTCGGCCAAAAAAAGCCAACAACCGCAAGAATATTTAATGGTTGGCTTACTTTCGACTCGATTTCAAGGACCCCTCTTGGCAACTTGCTCTCGTTTAAAGCATACTGAATCAACAATAGAAAATCAATTTTTTCTTCCCCCACACTCCCCTAAAAGAAAAGCCCCGACTGAAGTCAGGGCTTTTCGACATTAACATTGGCGTCCCCAAGGGGATTCGAACCCCTGTTGCCGACGTGAAAGGCCGGTGTCCTTGGCCGACTAGACGATGGGGACCCTTCAATTTCGGAATGCGGATTGTTGAATGCGGAATTCAAATCAATTTTTTTTGCACTCCGAACTGCGAACTCAGCACTCCGAACTAAAAAATGGTGGGCCGTGCGGGACTCGAACCCACGACTCTCTGCTTAAAAGGCAGATACTCTACCTCCTGAGTTAACGGCCCCCTCAATTCAAAGTAAAGAAAAACCCATTAAATTGTCAAGCAATATTTAGGAGAGTTCTAAAAACTCTCTACACTCCCCTAACACCACATATTTGAAATGATAGTTCTTTGAAATTGTTTAATAATCTGTGCAATCAGGGATTTCTGGACCTTCTCAGAAATCTCTTCGAAAAAGGATTATTAACCTCTGCAGTCTCATCTCTTTCCGAGCCAACAGAAATCATTGTAATTTTTGTACCGGTCAACTTCTCAATTCTTTTAAGATATCGCTTAGCATGCAGGGGAAGGTCTTTAAAATTTCTCGCTTCTTTGATTTCGCACTTCCATCCATTCAACTCTTCATAGACAGGTTCAGAGCGTTTCAATATTTCAAGATCCGAAGGGACATGGTAAAAAACCTTTCCATCTGCACGATAACCCACACCAATCTTGATCGTATCAAAATCATTTAATACATCCAATTTAGTAATCACTATTTCCCTGATACCATTGATCCGAATGGAATGATTGACCACTACCGCATCGAACCAACCGCATCTCCTCGGTCTCCCTGTGGTCGCACCATATTCCCCTCCCTTTGCACGAATTTTCTCCCCCAATTCATCTTGGAGCTCCGTAGGGAAGGGGCCTTCTCCAACCCGGGTGGTATAGGCCTTCGCCACCCCAATGACAGAATTGATCATCGTTGGACCAATTCCCGAGCCTGCACAGGCATTTCCCGCCAACGTATTCGAGGCGGTCACATAAGGATAGGTGCCGTGATCCACGTCCAACAGGGCTCCTTGCGCCCCTTCAAATAGGACATGTTTCCCTTTTTCAATTTCTTCATAGAGAATGAGCGAAGTATTTTTCACATATTTTTCAAGTCGATTCTTATATTGAAGATATTCATTAAAAATTTCTGAAAACTCAAAACCTTTTTCCTTTAATACTTGAGTCAAATAGGCATTTTTCTGTGTGAGACTGGCTTCTAACTTCTCTCGAAACACCTTTTCATCCATGAGGTCAACCACCCGAATTCCACATCGGGCCACCTTATCTTCATACGCAGGCCCTATTCCCCTTCCTGTGGTACCAATCTTGAATATTTTTTCCCTGGCCTTATCAATCCTTCGATGGTAGGGAAGAATGAGGTGAGTTTCTTCGCTGATCATTAACTGGGAGTCATCTTTGAAATAACCTCTCTTTTTAATCTCATCAATCTCCTCAATCAATACAGCCGGGTCTAATACCACTCCATTGCCGATCATGCATCTTTTGCCTTCATATAAGATACCTGAAGGAATAAGATGGAGGACAAATTTTTCCCCTTTTAAAACGATTGTATGTCCCGCATTGTTTCCTCCCTGGAACCTCACCACGAGATCCGCATACTGAGTCAACAAATCGACAATCTTCCCTTTCCCTTCATCTCCCCATTGAGCTCCGACGACAACGATGTTGGCCATATTCACCCTCACCCCCGAACCGTGTGAGGTTCAGGGTTCCGCCCTGCATCTTGCGTGGTGCAGGGCCTCAATCCTCCCCCATCAAGGGAGAGGGAGTAATTTTAATGAAGCAGTTATAATTGAATTTGACGAACCGAGATGACATGCTGCAACCTCAAGATTTCAGCCACCATTCCCGTCGGCAAGGAAGCGTCCAAATGGAGGAGTGAGATCGCATTGCCACCCATGCGATCACGGCCAAATTGCATTGTAGCGATGTTGATATTTCGGCTTCCCAAGGCAGTCCCGATATTCCCAATCACTCCCGGCCGGTCATAATTATTCACTAACAAGATGTATCCTTCAGGAATGGCCTCAATTAAAAAATCGTTAAGCTTGACAATCCGCAGTTCTTTCCTCCCGAAAAGGGTCCCTGCAATATAATTTTGTTCCATCTTCGACCGAGTCGTAAGAGCAATTAAACTCGCAAAGTCTTCCGCTTCCGCGCGGGTGGACTCCGTGATTCTTATTCCCCTTTCTTTGGCCATGATCGGGGCGTTTACAAAGTTCACCGTCTCACCGACAAAAGGAGTAAGGAGACCTTTTAAGACCGAAATGGTGATCGGTTTGGTCCCAAATTCCACGACTTCGCCATGGAATTCAATCAGCACCTCCTCAATAGCGTAGTTTGAGATCTGACCTAAAAAGCTTCCCAACTTTTCACCCAGCCGGAGGTAAGGTGTTAAGAAAGGAAGGATATCTGGACTGACGACCGGCATATTAACCGCATTGCGAGCTTCCCCCAAAAGCAAATAATCGACAATCTGTTGCGAGATTGCAATGGCTACGTTCTCCTGGGCCTCCTCGGTAGCAGCTCCCAAGTGGGGAGTGCTGATCACCTCCTCCAATTCCAGGAGGGGATTCCCAATAGCAGGTTCCTTCTCAAAAACATCTAATGCCGCTCCAGCCACCCTCCCCCCCTTAATGGCATCGTAAAGGTCCCTCTCATGGATGATTCCCCCTCGAGCGCAATTGATTAAAATGACCCCTCCTTTCATTTTATCGAAGGCATTCTTGTCTATGAGATTCCGCGTTTCATCTGTTAATGGGGTGTGGATAGTGATAAAATCAGAACGGCTCAGAAGTTCATCCAGTGAAACCAGGTCAACCCCTTTCTTCTCCGCTATCTCCTTTGAAAGATATGGATCATAACCGATCACCTTCATCTTCAGGCCTCTTGCACGATCGGCGACGATCGTCCCGATGACCCCAATGCCGATCAGTCCAAGGGTCTTATTATAAAGTTCCACCCCCATAAACTTTTTCTTTTCCCACTTGCCCCCTTTCATCGAAGCCGTGGCTTGGGGAATTTTTCTTGAAATAGAAAGGATCATGGCAACCGTGTGTTCTGCGGCAGCAATCGCATTCTCTTGAGGAGTATTCATCACCACAATACCCTTCTTGGTAGCCGCAGGAAGATCTATATTATCCAATCCAATCCCTGCCCTTCCGATTACTTTTAAACGTCTCCCTGCTTCGATTATATCGGGTTTTAGTTTCGTCTCGCTTCGAATGATGATCCCATCATATTCCGGAATTATTTTTTTCAATTCCTCTGGAGATAGTCCGGGCTTCAGATCGTATTTTAAGTTCTTCGCCTTTCCTAATATCTCCAATCCCTTCTTTGATAATGGGTCGCTCACTAATATTTTTTGAATCTCCTCCATTTCATCTCCAATTAAGAATCACTTTATTTGTGGAACGCCCCCCTTGGCTCTATCCTCTATTTGTCCATCAAGATCTCTTCCGCTGCCCTTACCCCTGTTCCCAGTTCAAATTTATAACCCATCTCTTTCAAAAGCATCTCCAGGGCTGAAATGACCATCACCATATCCAGTCGTTCATAATAACCCAAATGGGCGATTCGAATGATCTTGCCTTTTGCCCGATCTTGCCCCTCCGCCACTGTGATTCCGAACTTTTTAAAAAACAGATCTTGCAATTTCAATCCATCGATGCCTGCTGGAATTTTGACTGCGGTCAGGGCGTTGCTTGGTGTCTCCGGGGCAAATAGCTCAAGACCCAAAGCCTTCATTGCTGCACGGGTAGCCGCTGCCAACTTCTCATGTCGCCGGAAAACATTCTCCAGACCTTCCTCCCGAATCATGTTCAGCGTCTCTCTCAAACCCACATATAAGGAAATAGCCGGTGTATATGAACTTTGATTTTTCTTCGCTGACTTCAGCTCCTTTTTAAAATCAAAATAGTATTTGGGCAAATCGGACCTCTCCACGAACTTCCATGCCTTATCACTCAAAGCGGCAAAGGCTATCCCAGGTGGGAGCATCAAGGCTTTTTGAGAACCACTGATCATTACATCAATTCCCCATGCATCCATTGGGATATTGAACACACCGATCCCTGTAATAGCATCCACCACGATGATGGTGTCATCGTATCCTCTAACGATCTCTGCAATCTCTTTGATGGGATGTTTTACTCCAGTCGAGGTCTCACTGGCTTGCGTATAAACAGCCCGAATGGAAGGATCAGATTCCAATATCTCTTGAATCCACTCCGGATCAACCGCCTTACCCCACTCCACATCAATAGGAATGAATTCAATCCCATAAGACTTGCAAATCTCTCCCCATCTCTCACCGAACTTCCCTCCACGAACCACAAGTGCTTTATCTCCTCTCGAAAGGATATTGGAGACCGCTCCTTCCATGGCACCTGTTCCAGAAGAGGTAAAGATCAACACCTCGTTTTTCGTCTGAAAAAGGTATTTCAACCCTTCCCTGATCTCACCAAAGATTCTTTCAAACTCTGGCTCCCGGTGGTGCATAATGGGTTCAGCCATTTTAAGAAGTACCTCTGATGGAAGCATCGTCGGCCCAGGGGAAAACAGATATTTCTTTTCCATCATCGCTCCTTTCAGAAAAACTTAATAATATTATTGTATATAAACCGCTGTGTCAATACCCTCAACTTTTTCCGCCTTGACATTTAAGGGATTATCCTCTAATTTTAGATAAATTTGTTGGGTGGGATGATAAATGGATTGTATGACAACCAAAACATTGGCTGAAATCTATCTTCGACAGGGCTACTTCAAAGAGGCTTTCGAAATTTATAAAACCCTTGCCGAAAAAAACCCATCTGACTCAGAGATACAAAAGAGGGTGCAAGAATTGAGGGGAAAGTTACACCTCTCCATTCCTTCCAATTTCCCCTACCCGTTTTCCGGAGAAGAAAAGATTCGTCATCTCGAGAAATGGTTGGACAATATCCGTAAGCAGAGAAGATCATAATGGAAAATTCTCTCTATGAAGAACGTAAAAAAACTTCTCGGAAGATCATGGAATTAAACCACCTGGATGGAATCCTTTTCTCCAGTCTTGAAAATATTCGTTATCTTTGCGGTTTTACTGGGAGTGATGGTGCCCTTGTGATCACCCAAAAAGAATCTTTCTTTCTCACAGACTCTCGATACTGGACACAAGCAGATGAAGAGGTCAGGAATTCTAAAATTATCCATTATAAAAAGAAAATGGAGGGGATTGCGTCCCTTTCGTTGGACTTGAAATTAAAAAGCATAGGATTTGAATCCACATCTCTTGCCTTCTCATCTCATCAATTCCTTTTAGGAGGGTTGCCCCCTGATGCCAAGCTCATTCCACTGGAGCATGAATTAAAAAATCTGAGGGCCATTAAAGATGCCCAAGAGCTAACTCACATCCAGACGGCTATTGACATCGCGTCCAAAGCCTTTCTCCATATTATGGAAATACTTAAAGAAGGTGTTGTAGAGAGGGAGGTTGCTCTGGAGATGGAGTTTTTTATGAAACACAAGGGTGCAGATGCCCTTGGTTTCGATATCATCATCGCCTCTGGGAAAAGATCTGCCCTTCCCCATGGAAGGGCAGATTCTAAACGAATCGAGAAGGGGGACTTCATCTTGATTGACTTTGGTTCGGGATTTCAAGGCTATCATTCCGATCAGACACGCACAGTGGTCTGTGGTAAACCTTCTTCAGAGCAGAAAAAGATCTATCAGATGGTGAAGGAAGCTCATGATAAGGCAATTGAGATGGTTCGCCCAGGCATCTCCATCCAGGAGGTGGATGCCGCTGCAAGGGATCATATTCGGAATCAGGGATATGGAGAATATTTTGGTCATGGGACAGGCCATGGAATAGGCATTTCCGTCCATGAGGATCCTGCGATAAATAGTGAAAACAAGGATCTTGTTCAGGAAGGAATGGTTTTTACGATTGAACCTGGCATTTACCTATCAGACTGGGGAGGAGTTCGAATCGAGGACATGATCCGGGTCACTTCGACAGGAGCAGAATTATTGACTTACCTTCCCAGGGAACTAAAAATAATTTAGGTTAAGGCTGAGGTTGAGGTTAATTTAAGAAACCAAAGAAACTAAATAGACAAGAAAAAACCTTGACAACTTCTATCACTTTCTTTATTTATAATATATCTGTAATGCGGGCATAGCTCAGTTGGTAGAGCATCGGCTTCCCAAGCCGAGGGTCGCGGGTTCGAACCCCGTTGCCCGCTCCATTTTTTCTGTCTGATTTCATATTTGATTTTGTACTTGCTTTTTGGAAACTTTTTTGTATACTTAAACATTAAATCACTTTAAATCACTTTTTTAAGGAGGAGGGAAAAAATATGGCAGGGAAAAAACCTCTCACTAAGGCCCAAATCGTTACATATTTTGCGAAAAAGTTTGAACTTTCCAAAAAGGCTGCTTCCTCAGTCATTGATGAAATGGCAGGGTTAGCCATCGCCGAAACCAAAAAGGCGGGAGCTTTCACATTCCCCGGGATCGGCAAACTCGTCCTTGTTAAGCGTAAAGCACGTATGGGAAGAAATCCAGCCACGGGTGAGCCAATCAATATTCCAGCCAAGACCGTGGTGAAGATGCGTATCGCTAAGGCTTGCAAGGACGCGATCGTTCCACCCAAAAAGTAAACCCCGTTAGTAATTCCAGCAGGGCACTCGCCGCGCAAGCGCTGGCGCAGCGGGTTAAACCCTGCCGGAATTACTAGGAATGTTACCCTGCTACAGAGAAGCGGGGCATTATTTCTAATGGGGTAAATATTTTCATTTTAGTCGAGATAGATTTGTTAAATAAATCCATCCCAAGGTGGGAATGTATATACTATATTTTTATCCTGAAGAGGAAGGGAAAAATATTTTTCTCCGTTTTTCGAGGCCGTAAAAGATGAAAGGTAATGAAACTCCCTATCTTTAAGGATAGGGAGTTTCATTTGTTTTTTTTAAGAACTTTAATAAATCTGTAGTTATCCTCCATTCTTCCAATGGTCACTCTGGCAAAAGTAGGGTAGCCCCATATCTTTCCAGGACGAATGATGATTCCCTTCCTCAGAAGAGTCTGAAAAACTCCCCCCGAATCTTTCTTAAAATCAATAAAGATAAAATTGGCCTGGCTGGGAACATAAGAGAGTCCCATCCTGTCAAGTTCTCTATAAAGATACCTCTTCCCTTCGTAAACCAATTGAATTGACTTTATGACATGATCTCCATCATTCAAAGCAGCTACTGCAGCAACCTGCGCCAGTCGATGAACAGGAAAAGGGTCCCTCACCTGGTAAAGGCAATCCACTAAATCTTCCCTTCCCAGAGCAAACCCAATTCTTAAGCCTGCCAGTCCATAAACCTTTGAGAAGGTCCGAAGGACAATGAGTTGTCTCTTTTTCTTGATATAATCCAAACCATTTGGATAGATTGCATCTTCCACAAAGTCTCCATAAGCCTCATCCAAGACAACAACGACACGCTCAGGGAGTTTGGAGAGGAAATAGTTGAACGCCTCTTGGGAAACAGTCGTACCCGTTGGATTATTCGGGTTGCAGATAAAGACCAATTTCGTCTTTCGAGTAACCTTCTTGAGCATAGCCTCTAAGTCATGGGTAAAGTCTTTCAATTTAACCTTGATTGGTTTTCCACCCATGATCTGAGTTACATTAGTATAGACTGAGAACGTCGGGTCTGCTATCACGACTTCATCCATTTCGTCCACAAAGGCATTGGCGATCATGAGAATTAGATTATCAGCACCATTGGAAATGACAACCATTCCATCGGGGAGTGCAAACTTCTTGGCTAAGGCATGTCTTAAAACCGTACAAGGGCCTTCAGGGTAAAGATAGATATTGGGAAGTTCCCTCCGAATGGCTGCTATGGCCTTTGGAGAGGGACCAAGCAGATTTTCGTTCGAAGCAAGCTTAGTCCATTTTTTAGCCCCGAACTCCTTTTTTACCTCCTCAATCGACTTCCCAGGAACATAGGATTCAATTTTCAAAATCCCTTTTCTCGCAAGATTCTCTATCTTCAATCTTACCTTCCTCTCTTATGGAATAAATCCAGCACCTTCCTGCGGAGTATTAGACCCTGCAGGAAGATTATTCTATGCCATTTACCCCGCACTATTTTATAGTGCGAGGGTTCATCCCCGCAGCAGAGCTGCGGGGTTTTCTGGAAGGTGCTGGATAAACAGAATCTTTAAGATAAATCAGGAATGGTTGTCAACCCTTCGACTCCCCGACCTGAAGGTCAGCGTTTGCTCAGGGTTGACCCTGAGAGGTGTCTCTTTACCCTGCCTTTAAAAGCGGGGCTTGGCGCCGCCGAATGGGTCAACAAATATTGAGATCTTGTATTGATGAGGAAGATCAAAACCTTACTGAATTACCCTCTTTTCTCGCCAAAGTTTCCCGAATTCTTTTTGAAAAATGGCCACCACTTCACTCTCATCGATGATCAAGATGGTCTCATAATTCCATTTAGTCGAGGTCCCAGACCAGTCAAAGGTCCCAATCAGAGCTCGCTTCCCATCAAAAACCGCAAATCGATGGTTCATAACACCTTTCTCTTTTCCTCCAAGCACCTTAACCGGTATCCCTTGATGGATCAAGTAATTAATCTGTGAATTTCTTAACTTTGCCTGCTTAGAATCCGACACAATTCTCACTTTGACGCTGCGTTGTTTCGCCTTCACCAGGGCTTGGGCCATATCGAGGGATGTGATTTCATGGATCGCCAAATCAAGAGTTGAAGTGGCGGACTCTATTTCCTTCAGGATGTTTTCTTGAATGCTCCCTTCTGGGGAAAAAATAGCCTCCGTCTCTGCGATAGCTGGGGATTCCTGGAGAACTAAAAAAAGAAAGAGAATTAAAAAAACACTGTGGTACTCGCGTGGCATAAAAAATAGACTATCATTCCATTCAAAGTAATACAAATGGAAAAGGCTAACCAGATGGGTCTGTGAAAAAGGATTGATTCCAGGACGATGGTTTTAGTTTCTCATAATATGAAGGGTAAAGTCAAGATAATAACCTTTCCTCACTGGGTCTTATGTTTTTAGCGACCACATTTAAAATCTGATCAAGATCGAAGGGCTTGGAGATAATAAAATTGAGGCCATACTCCTCTATTTTACTACTGCTCATTTCCATCCCCCACCCTGTAATCATTCCCACAGGTGTATCGGGGCTTATCTCTTTAATCATCCTACACACCTCCCAACCTGACATTCCGGGCATTCCCAGATCGGTCAGTACCATATCAAATTTCCTTTCTTTGAAGAGCTCAATACCCTTTTCCCCATTCTCTGCCAGGGTCACTTGATGATCGACTTGAGCGAGAGTCCTGGAAAGCACACTTCTGACAAACTCCTCGTCATCGATTACCAGGATGTGGGCCTTCCTTCCTTTTATAATGGTTGAAGAAACCCCTTCCTCTCTTTTTTTCCCTTCAACAGGCAATATGATTGTAAAGAGTGTTCCTTCCCCCACTTTGCTTTCAACCTCGATCTCTCCTTCAAATCTTTTAATGATCCCATAAGCCATGCTTAATCCCAGCCCTGTGTTGGTGAATGGTTTTGTCGTAAAAAAGGGCTCAAAAATCTTCTTTCTTATCTCTTCTGCAATTCCAATTCCTGTATCCGAAATCTGGATAAATACCCTCTCACTTTTTTGAAAGGTGCGAATTTCTATTTTTCCACCCCCGGGCAGTGCCTCGATCGCATTGAAAATCATATTAGTGATCACTTCCCTCAACTCAGAGGGGTTCCCTAACACCAAAGGAATTTCTTCAAGATTTGTAACTATTTCGATACGGAGCCCCCTGCTTTGGATCTCGTCCTTCCATTTCGGTTTTGTAATCCCAATACTATCTTTAATAATCGTATTAAGATCCACTTTAAAAAGCTCCTGATTAACCCCCTTCCTTGTAAAGTCCTGAAGTCGCCGAACCGTCTGGGCGCTATCCTTGGCTACCTTTTCAATCGTCTTCAAGCTCTTCTTGATCTCTTCATCCTGAACGGTATAAAGCAGGAGTTGAGTATTTCCGAGGACAACTGCCAAGGCGTTGTTGAAATCATGGGCCACACCGCTTGCCATCTCAGCGAGGGACCGGAGTTTTTCGGCCTGGAGCAACTGCTCTTCCATCTTTTTCTGTTCGGTTATGTCTTTGACGAAAACGATATAATTGACATCTCCCTTCGAGTCTTTCATCACCCTGGCATTGATCTCTATATTTCGCATCTCTCCATTTTTCTGAAAGACACTTAACTCAATGCGAGGAGATAACTTCTTTCCTCTCTCCCACTGAGTAAATCGACCCGCCATCAACTGCTTGCTCCCCTCGTCGAGAAAATTCAGAAAATCCTTTCCGATCAATTCCTCCTGAGCATAACCTTGAATCTCAACCATTCTTTTATTTACATATTTAAATCGATTATCTTCTCCGATCACACAGATCCCGTCATGGGCTCCTTCGATGACCGTCCTATATTTTTCTTCTGACTGTTTAATCTCTTCATAAAGTCGGAGATTTTCTATAAGGGTAGCTAATTGACCTCCTATGATGCTGAGCAAACGTAGATCATTTTCAAAAAAGGCATTCAATGCTCTGCTCTGAACATCGATGACTCCGATCACTTTTTGACCTACCTTCAGAGGGATACACATTTCAGAACATATACTCTCATCACCACAGATATACCTGGAATCTTGACTGATATCATTTACTAAGAGAGGCTCCCCTTTCTCAGCGACCCACCCTGTAATACCCTTTCCCACGCAGAGCTCAAGTTTCCCGATATTCATCATTGAAAGTTCTTTATAGGAAGCGGGGTGAGGCAACAATCTTTTTGTATTTTCGTTAATAAGTAAGATACCCAATGCATCAAACTTAAAGAAGTTATTCAAGCTGTTTATGATCTCTCTCAACATTTTATCCAGGTTCAACGAAGAGGCAGAGATCTTCATAATCTCATAAAGAATGGTTAACTCATCCAGTCTCTTTATCGTTTCTTCAAAGAGCAAGGCATTTTTGATGGAAATAGCCATTCCGGGTGCAATGGAACGGAGGAAATCAATATGTTTTTCTGAAAAGTGATTAGCTTCTTTGCTACCGAAATTCATCGTACCAATGACTTTCCCTTTATATTCCAATGGGAAAACTAAAGAGGAACAAATTCCCTCTTTCAGTAATTTTTTACTGGTCCAGGAATCACTTTCGGTAGTGTCCATAGTAATTAGAGGCAGACCTCTTTCAGCCACTTTTTCAAAAGGAGTCCCTTTTAGAGGATAGCCGATGCCCTCAACTAATTCTTTGCCATCATAATCTTTCTCCAATGCAAAAATTTGAAACCCTTCTCCTTCCTCGTCGAAAAGTGCAATGCTCATCCTTTCAGAATCCAATACTCTGTTCAACTCGGCACGGGCGGCCCGGATCACCTCTTTCACATCGAGGCTGGAAGCAAGTATTTTGTTGACATTACTCACAATCTCTTTTTCCATCTCCCTTCTTTTCTCTTCGGTGATGTCACTGATCAATTCAACAGCACCCTCCGATTCCCCTGATTCATCAAAAATGGGAAATGCACGTAATCGAATAAGGCGCTTTGTGTATTTGTTCTCTCTTTCCAGAAAGGCGCTTTTCTTCGTGATAAAGGTTTCTGAGACGCAGCACCCTTCACAAGGTTGATTACTATGTTCGAGAGCCTCAAAACATTTCTTTCCAATCAAGTCTTTAGGTTCAAATCCAATTCGTTCATGCGCATCTTTATTGGCATGTATGATTCGATAATTCTTGTCTATAATGATTATGCCCTCTGCCACAGCATCAAAGGTTGTCTCCCATTCCGATTTTGCCCTCGCCACGTTAGAGAAGAGTTTTGCGTTCTCAAGAGCAATGCCAATCTGATTTCCAATGCTCTCCAATAAGTTGGTTTCTCTTTGGCTAAGCTCAAGGGGAAAATGACTCATCAGGGAAATCGTACCGATTGCTTTTCCCTTAGATATAAGAGGAAAGCCCACCAATGTCTGGATTCCTTCTTCGATCATAGCAGGAGCCTTTCGATAGGATGAATATTCATTGATAGAGGCGGCTACCGGTTGTTTTGAAACGAGGGCTTTCCCAGAAACCCCCTCACCATATTTTAGAATTTTACCATCTTCAAAAATGGTTGGGGGGATTCCGATCTGAGATTTCCTTTCGAGAGCATCTCCCTTCTCGTTCAATAAAAAGATTGCTCCCATTTCGAACCCTGTTAAACTTAATGCCTTCTCTAAGGCGGTATGGAAAACGGTATCGAGATCCAAGCTCTGATTGATCAAAACACTTAAATCATAAAGGGTTTCAAGCTCCCTGGTCCTCTGAACCAGCTCCTCTTCCATCCTTTTACGGTCGGTAATATCCTGATTGGAACCGCTGGTTTTTATAATATTGCCTGAGGCGTCCCTGAATATCCTGATTCGGACTGCGATATGGCGGATTTCACCGTCCCGGCGAATCACACGGTGTTCAATATAAACGATTTGTTCCTGGTCGGTATTTCCTCTAATCTCCTCACCAACTTGCTCATACACGGGTATATCATCTGGATATATAAACCGCTGGGCATAGTCCTTCAACGCCATCTGGTAGCCGCCCTCTGCCTCTGCAGTGGTACCATAAAGGGCATAGAAGGCATCATTGAAAAAGAACTGTTCGGTTATATAATCGAATTCCCAATATGCGATACGGGCCATATCCATGGTTTCCAATAGATACATCCGGTTATTAATGAGCCCCTCTTCCATCCTTTTACGGTCGGAGATATCTTTGATGATTCCTAAATAACTGATGTTACCTGAATCGTCTTTTCTGGCATTGGCTGTAATCAAGACATCGATTGGAGTTCCATCTATTCTTTTTAGTTTGACCTCAAAATCTTTAACAAACCCCTCTTTTCTAATTTCATTTCGAAATCTCTTTCGATCCTCAGGGTTAAGAAAAGTTTTTCTTACATCAACTTTCATCATTTCTTTTTTGCTTTCATAGCCAAATAAATCGACTCCGGCTCGATTGACATCGAGGAGCTTTCCATCAACGGAAGTAATATAAATCATGTCCTTCAAGTTTTCGAATATCCTTTGGTATTTTTCTTCGGCCTCTCTTAAAGCCTTTGTTGACTCTCTTAAAGCCTGAACTATGTGATTGGAAGATTCTGTGAGAGCACCCACTTCGTTTTCTGCGGTGGGCTGAATTTGGGCATCCCAATTTCCCTTCGCTATCTCTTCTATTTCCTTCGACAATTGTTTAATGGGGGATGTTAATCTTCTCATGAAGGAAAGACTTAAGAGGATAGTTACGATCAGGATAATCCCCTCAATTGCAATGAACGATCCCTTTAAATCTACCTGGTAGATTTGAAGGAAACTCAAACTTACAATAGTGAGTGGGATCATAGCTATTAAGAAGGAATAGATTATCCGTTTCAATGTCAGATTTTTCACAACACCTGTTGTCATGACTCGAGTTCCCCTTTTAAAAATCGATATAGCTCTGATTGAAGTATCCTCCAGCCTTTACCAGCCTTAATAGCCTTGATCTTCCCGATCCGTATATATTTCAAGAAAGTTGGCTTAGAGATTTTCAGATATTCAATCGCCTCATCAGTCGTTAAAACGACATCTCTTTCCATTAAAGACATTGAGTTACCTCCATTTGCTTTGATTTTAGTGTAATTAAAGCAAAATATATGCCGAGGATAAAGCAAATGGTACTAAGTTGTATAACTATTTGATTTATAATTTAAACCTTAATTTTATTAAGGAGAACTCAATCCCCCGAATAACTCCTTCAGCTATGACAAATTGTCAAAATAGTAATAATTATTTCAGGTTTTAAGACCAAATTCAGGGGGAAAGTTGTGAGGTGGTGGGTAGTATAGGGAAAATAAACATTTGGCCTAATCTATGCGTTATGAATTACGAAGGATTAAGGTGATATCGCATGGAGAAATTTCATTATAATCCTTCATGAGGGAGTATCACCCTCGGAAAATGAAAATTCATAATCCCCCCTCGCCCCCCTTTATAAAAGGGGGGGTGGCGGGATTTGAAACTTATTTTATAGGTAGTAATGGATTGACAAAGTGGTGAGTATGAGAGGTTGGGTTACATCTTATATTTTCCGAAGTCTTCTGGTTTCATTCCCTCGATGATGGTTTTAAGTTCAT
>Ga0214474_1000318_pt1 | contig 24644 bp, 22 predicted proteins | sample RVTome_2_FD_187335 | JGI IMG/M metagenome (GOLD analysis project Ga0214474, IMG submission 187335) | Soil microbial communities from uranium-contaminated site in the Upper Colorado River Basin, Wyoming, United States - RVT95D214 HiSeq ... | reverse complement strand
ATATCTTCTGAAGATTATTCAAAAGACGATTTGATAAAAAATGATGCGACCTAAAATTATTATCGGTGCAGGCGGCCATGCGGGCGTTTTAATTTCTGTATTAAAAATTTTAAATATTAATATTTTGGGTATTGTAGATGTGGAATTCAACAAAATTGGCAATAAGCTAAAAGATATTCCTGTTTTGGGTAATGATGATAAAATCCTGAGCTATTTGCCTGATGACATAGAGCTTGTAAATGGAATCGGTTCCGTATCATCAACAGAAAAACGCAAAGACATATACGTAAAATTCAAGAATGACGGTTATTCATTTGCAAACATTGTTCATCCGTCGGCCATAATCATGAATGAAGTTAAGTTGGGCGAAGGTGTTCAAATAATGGCCGGCGCCATTGTTCAATCCGGCTGTGTAATCGGTGATAATGCGATCGTCAATACCGGTGCCATCGTAGATCATGACTGCATTATAGGCGATCATGTTCATATTGCGTCGGGTGTTGTCCTTTCCGGCGGCATTAATATTGGAGATATGACCCATATTGGAGCAGCAGCTACGGTTATTCAGGGAGTGGAGATCGGTCAGAGGGTTGTGGTAGGTGCAGGGGCCGTTGTAATAACGGATATTCCTTCAGGAGTTAAAGCATTAGGTGTCCCGGCAAAATTACTGAGAGATAATACTATATGAATGAAGAAAAAAATAAAAAATTCTTAATACAGCAAGAGACTTCGATAAAAGAGGCGATGTTACACTTGACTCAAGAAGGAATCAAAATCCTTTTTATAATGGATAATGATCAAAAACTTATTGGGACCCTTACCGATGGGGATATTCGGCGGGGAATAACAAATGGCATAGATTTGACGACAAAGGTCAAAGAAGTAATGAAAAAAACTTTTTTTAGTGTGAACAGCAATGATAAGAATGCGAAACAAAAAGCCAGAGATTTGATGCAGAAATACTTTATTGAATACGTACCCATAATAAATGATGAGCAGAAATTAATAAATATAGTATCGTGGCATGACTATATTGTTGATGAATCGAATACCAAAAAATATGCCTCATTAAACAACCCCGTCGTAATAATGGCTGGAGGCAAAGGCGTAAGATTAGATCCTTTTACTAAAATATTACCCAAACCGTTAATACCGCTTGGTGAAAAACCAATAGTTGAAGTTATTATGGATCGCTTTTATGAACAAGGTTTTTACAAATTCAAACTTGTTATAAACCATAAAAAAGAAATGATTAAACTTTATTTCAGCGAGAATAAGCAGCCCTATGAAATAGAATTGATAGAAGAAAATAAATATTGCGGTACTGTGGGAGGTCTCTATCTATTAAAAGAAAAAATTATGAGTACCTTCATTTTGACTAATTGTGACACTTTGCTTGAAGGCGATTATCGGGACTTTTTGAATTGGCACATAGAAAATAAAAATTTATTAACTATCGTTAGCTCCCATAAAGAAATCGCCGTACCTTACGGCGTTCTGAATATGGTCAATGGCACACTTGTCGACATGATTGAGAAACCAAAATATGACTTATTTGTAAATACTGGCACATATATAATGGAGCCTGAAATTCTCAATTGCATCAATGATAATGAGAGTATGGATATTAACAAATTAATAACAAAATTAAAATCGACAAGTGAAAATAAAATAGGTGTATTCCCCTGCTGGGGCGGGTGGTTTGATATAGGACAGTGGGATGAATACAAGAATACTCTTAAGAGTATGGGGATTGAAAGCTAATGTATGCGAATATTTTTTCATGCAAAAATAAGACTGCAATAGTAACCGGCGGCTGCGGTCTTATTGGCAGAGAGATTGTCCAGGGTTTATCGCAATATGGGGCTAAAGTTTATATTGCAGACCAGAACGAGGCTGCTGCTCAAAACCTCATTAATGAAAATATTAAATATTTAAATCTTGATATCACGTCCGAAATTTCTGTTCGGGAAAATTTGTGTCGAATTATAAAAGATAACGGTAAAATTGATATCTTAGTTAATTGCGCTTATCCGCGTTCTGATGACTGGGGTTCAAAATTTGAAAATGTAAAATTTGAGTCATGGAAATTGAATGTTGATCACCATCTCGGAGGTTACTTCCTGATCTGCAGGGAAGCAGCAATGATTATGAAAGAGCATGGAGGAGGCAGCATCATTAATTTAGCTTCAATTTATGGAGTTGTTGCTCCGGATTTCTCTATTTACGAAGGAACAGAAATGACCATGCCTGTTGCATATGCTTCCATTAAGGCTGGAATTGTCGCCTTAACGAAATATATCGCTACCTATTTCGGCCATGACAATGTTAGAGCAAATATAATATCTCCGGGAGGTATTTATGATAAACAATCCCCATCTTTCGTTGATAGATATTCCGGCAAGACCCCTTTGGGCAGGATGGGAAAAGCGAGTGAAATAGTAGGAGCCGTCATTTATCTTGCGTCCGATGCATCATCTTTTGTAACGGGGCATAATCTTATGATAGATGGCGGCTGGACATCATGGTAGCAGAAAACAAGATGAATGTTTTAGTAGTAGGATTCGGTGCCATAGGCAGAAGGCATTTGCTAAATCTAACAAAAATAGATTGTATTGACGAAATAATCGTATATACGAGTATAAAAAATAATAACAATAAAGATTATGAAAAAAAGGTTACATTCATTGATGCTTCAACCTTGGCTTTAAGCGACATCTGTAAACAGCAAAAAATTGATTTTGCCATCATTGCCAATCAAACCTATAAACATATCGATACCGCCATTATCCTTGCAGAAAAAGGGGTCCATCTATTCATTGAAAAGCCCCTTTCCCATAATCTGGAAAAGGTCGATCTGTTAAAAGAGATTATGCAGAAGAAGCAGATAAAAGTATTTGTCGCCTATAACTTGAGATTGCTTCCCGCCATTCAATATATCAAAGATCAATTATCACAGAAATTACTTGGTGATTTATATTTTGTTAAAATAGAAGTCGGGCAATATCTGCCTTCGTGGAGATCCAATGTTACATATGAAGATTCCTATTCTGCCCACATTGAATATGGGGGAGGTGTTGATCTTGATCTGTCTCATGAAGTGGATTATATGCGCTATCTTTTTGGCGAACCGTTACAATGGAAAACATTAAAATCAAAGGCAAGCAATCTCGAAATCAATTCCTGTGATATTTTCGAAGGTATTTATAAGTACCAAGAGGGATTTATATGTAATGTCCATATGGATTATCTTCAACGTAAAGCAAAGCGAAAAATACAAATCGTGGGCAGTAAGGGATTTATTATTTGCGACATGATGGAAAAGTGGATGGAAGTATCGGCAAGTGAAAATGAAAACAGAATGACGGAAGAAAGACTCTTCAAAATTGAAGATACATATATCGAGGAATTGGAGCATTTTATAAAAAGTATTAAATTAAACAAAGAGCCCGATATATCGATTAACGATGGAATAAAAGATTTGCAATTATTGGAAGACGGCCATGATTGATAAATATAAAGTGATATCTGTAATTCCAGCAAGAGGCGGATCGAAAGGAGTTCCCAGAAAAAATATCAAGCCCCTCGCCGGGAAACCTTTAATTGCTTATACTATTGAGCAATCACTGCAATCGGAATATATCGACAGAACCATCGTTTCTACAGAAGACAGGGAAATAGCGGACATCTCACGACAATATGGTGCTGAAGTACCGTTTATGAGACCAGATGATTTGGCTGGCGACCAGGTTGCGACTGTGGATGTTCTTCTGCATGCGATCAACTGGCTTGAAGCGGAAGATAAATATAACTTTGACATTCTTGTTCTTCTGCATACGACAACGCCTCTCCGCGCGGTAAAAGATATAGATTCCTGTATCAGGCTGCTTGTTGAGGCAAAAGCTGATGATGTGTTCTCGGTTACCGAAGCCCACCGGAATCCATATTTTAATATGGTTGAAATTAAGCAAGATGGAAAAGTTATGCTTTCCAAAGAAGGAACTTTTGCGTCTAGACAGAATGCGCCAAAAGTATATGACATGAACTCTTCCATATATGTTTGGTGGAAGGATATATTAAAGTCTGAGAAGAAAATATTTCTAAAAAACAGCCGCATTTATATTATGTCCAAAGAAAGATCTCTTGATATTGATGATAATTTAGATTTTAAAATTGCTGAATTCCTGATAAAGGATCAATTGCTCATTACTGAGAATAGTCCGGGGAAAAATAATCCATGATGAATATAAGAGTTATTGCGAGGCTGGATATTAAAGGACCGAATCTTGTGAAGGGTATCCATTTGGAGGGATTGCGTGTTCTTGGCAAACCTGAACAATTTGCTCGCTATTATTACGAAGCAGGTGCAGATGAAATTATGTATGTAGATGTTGTTGCCAGCCTATATAATCGCAACAGCCTTCATGATATTGTGACAAAAACCGCAAAAGAGGTTTTTATTCCACTTACAGTGGCAGGAGGCATAAGAACATTAGAAGACATTAGAGATATACTCAGAGCCGGTGCAGATAAAGTTTCAATAAATACTGCGGCAATCAAGCGGCCGGAAATCATCAAGGAAGCCTCTCGAAGGTTTGGCTCGTCAACCATTGTCGTAACCATTGAAGCTATTAAGCAAGAAGATGGGCGATACCTTGCATATACGGACAATGGTCGGGAATACACGGGTATTGAAGTATTAAGTTGGGCCAAACGGGTCGAAGAACTTGGTGCCGGTGAAATTGTGATTACTTCCGTTGGTCAGGAAGGGACAGGGCTTGGTTTTGATGTTGAATTAACTGAGATGGTTGCTAAATCAGTTGCTATTCCTGTCATTGCACATGGTGGAGCCGGTTGTTTAGAAGATATTATATCTGTTATTCATAAAGGCAGAGCAGATGCAGTTGCCATTGCTTCAATGTTGCACTATGAATATATTAATGGAAATGTTATCAGCGGCGATTATCAAAGGGAGGGTAATATTGAATTTTTGAAAAGTGGCCGGACTTTTATAAATATTAATACTGCAACAATTCCTGAAATAAAAGAATATATGTACCGAAAGAATATTTCTTGTCGCTATGATTTTAAAAAAATAAAAGTATATGCAGAATAAAAGGACCATCAGTATCGTCATTGTGGATTATGAAGCAGGCAATTTATTCAGTGTTCAGCATGCTTGTAAGACCGTAGGTTTAGATCCCATTATTACAAATAATCCGGAAGAAGTGATAAATGCCGATGCGATAGTGCTGCCGGGGGTGGGTGCATTTGGCGATGCCATGAATAATCTACGTAGACTGGATCTAATCCAACCGTTAAGAGAATTTGTATTATGCGGCAAGCCTTTCTTAGGCATATGTTTAGGAATGCAATTGCTTTTTTCGGAAAGCGAGGAGTTTGGCAGTAATAAAGGATTGAATTTTATTGAAGGGACTGTGAAAAAATTCCCGCCGATTAATAAGAATGCTGAGTTAATTAAAGTTCCTCAGATTGGTTGGAACCAGATATTTAGTAAATCAACTAGGGGAAAAAGCTGGCATGGCACACCATTGGAACCTATTATTAGTGGTGAATTCATGTATTTTATCCATTCGTATTACGCAAATCCTTTTAACGAAAGGCAAATTTTGTCTATAACCAACTATGGAGGTGTTGAGTATTGTTCCGCAGTTATAAAAGATAATATCTTTGCTACACAATTTCATCCGGAAAAAAGCGCACAAGAAGGAATAAAAATATATCAATATTGGGCCACCAGTTTAACTAACAAAATATTAGAAAAAACTTATTGAAAGTCCGTATGATGATTACATTGACGGAATTCTTTTAAAGACAGTATCATGGAGATAAAACTTCAGAATTGGGAGGGATAACTATGCCGATTTCATTAGATTACATTCAGATTGAAGATGACCGAGCTCTGCTAGATTTGATGCTCGCTGATATGAAACAAAGTGAGGTTTATTTTCAACCTACGCATCTTTGGCGATTCTATGAGACTAAATTCCTACCCGAATTGAGAGCAAAAGGACTTAAAGACTTTCGACGGCGTCGCCATAGCGTTCTGGGCTCATTCGGAGGGACCGACCCGTTTGTTCGACCGTTCTGGTCTAGACGGGATATGCTGACTAATTGGAAAATAGTCCAGAAACTTATGAATCGTTTGTTCCCCGTTAATCCATCCTCTGGAAACAACCCATTGATGAGAAACTTTTTTGCAGAGCGCCATTATTGGAGAGTAAAAGATAAATTTAGGCAAATAAATATGGATATCAGGAATTGTCCAACATCCTATTTTGGAAATCCAGAGGGTATTGCTCAGATCGAAGATAAACCTTGGACCACGACACATCTTCGATATTGTTCACTGTTTGCTGATGCTGCACGATATGTAACTTTTGAGCCGAATGGCGTATTTTGTGAACTGGGAACGGGTCTGGGAAGAAATATCGAAGTACTGGCATCCCTGTTTAAAGAAGCCACTATCTTTGTGTTTGATATACCGCCACAGCTTTATGTTGCTAATCAATATCTGGGGAAGGTTTTTGGTTCTCGTGTTGTTACATACAAAGATGCTAATTCTTTAGATCCAGCAAATAAAGATTGTGCAAATGTCATCAAAGGGAAAATCATCATTCAACCCAGTTGGCGCATGCCGATTTGGGCGTCCACCAAGATTGATGTTTTTTGGAATAGTGCTTCATTTCAGGAGATGGAGCCTGAGGTTGTTTCAAATTATTTAGCATTAATAAGGAAGATGTGCCCTGAATATATTTATATAAATGCGATGCCAGGTGGAAACTACCATCCAGGGGAGGCGAGTAAAGGTGGTCTTGGGACCATTGCACCGGTTCTATATAATTACTATGTTGAATCTCTTCAGGATTCGTATGTATTACTCAAAACTTATACCACCGATCACCTAGATGGGCTTACGGACCATCAGTCCTACGTTTTTAAACGAAGTAAGCAGAGAATTTGATTGTACAAGAGCTGACTTCTGGTGTTTGGATCATGAGTGAATCTGTTCTAGTATGTCAAAAAATTGGAAATCAACTACCCCGCAGCAGCGCTGCGAGGTATATAAATGAATCCATATTACTCTGAGAAACCCGGGTTTCTCAGACTCTTCCTCGCGGAACCTCCGTAGCAAGCTCCGAGGAATGTGAACGATTCATTAATTTCACAAGTAAAGATGTTCGGTTTTTGCTGCTAAATAATAAGGAGCTGCAAACAAACATGGAAGAAAATTTAGAAGCAAAATATGGCTTGCCGGAAAAGGTCATGTTCTGCAAGCGCTGCGTTATGTCAAATCAAAGACCTTCTTCCGCAGTGGAATTTAAACATACAATAAGCAGTAAAAAAGTTACGCTAAATATCGGAAAAGACGGCGTATGTGATGCATGCAGGCAGGCAGAGGAAAAAGAAAATATTGACTGGGAAAAAAGAGAAGATGAGCTAATTCGGCTACTGGATAAACACCGACGTAATGATGGTTATTATGATTGTATAGTTCCCGGAAGCGGAGGAAAAGATAGTGCCTTCCAATCACATGTTCTAAAATATAAATATGCAATGCATCCCCTGACAGTGACTTGGCCGCCGATTCTTTATACAAATTATGGATATCGAAATTTTAGAAAATGGATTGAAGTAGGTGGCTTTGATAATTTAAGTTTTAATCAAAACGGCCGGGTTATGAAACTATTAACCCGCTTATCTATTGAAAATCTGTTGCATCCATTTCAAACATTCATATTAGGACAAAAAAACCTGGGCCCTAAAATAGCGTTACAGTACGATATTCCTTTAATCTTCTATGGTGAAAATGAAGCAGAATACGGCAATCCGATTGCGGATAATGCAACATCGTTACGCGACAAATCATATTACAGCATGAAAAATATCAATGAAATGTATCTGGGAGGGATCTCTGTAAAGGAATTGAGGGACAGGTATAATATCGATCTGGTCGACTTGATGACATACTTGCCGGCACCGTATGAACAGTTGGAGCAGTCAAAGATTGAGGTACACTACCTCGGCTATTATTTAAAATGGACACCTCAGGAAGCCTATTATTATGCAGTTGAAAACACGGGGTTTGAAGCCAGGCCATTCAGGACACAAGGTACGTACAGCAAATACAATAGTATTGACGATAAAATTGATGATCTGCATTACTATACAACATTTATTAAATTTGGAATCGGCCGAGCTACTTACGATGCATCTCAGGAGATAAGAAACAAACATCTGACAAGAGAAGAAGGTGTTGCTCTTGTGAAAAGATTTGATGGCGAATTTCCTGATAAATATTTTAAAGAAGTTATGGATTATCTTGAGCTCGCTCCGGAAAGATTGTTCCAACTATGCGACGAATTTAGATCGCCGCATCTGTGGAAAAGAGTTGGTGGTGATTGGAAATTGAGACATAACATTGCAGGGGATGGGGTAGAGGATTAATGGAATTGTCGTTAGGCAAGGAATGCCTTGTTCTCTATTTGAAGAAACAGCTGAGTTATTTCTTTCCTGACGATCTATCGGTCCAGGATATAGATAAGCATATAGCTGAAACATTTGACAGAATAGAGAGATGTTTCTCGCTTGTTAATAATCGTTATTTTCAAAAAGAAGGGCAAACGTATTTTAACCATCTGAATAGTGATCACTATTCAATGTTTCTATATTTTCTGTCAAATACTTTATTTAGAAATGACACCGATATATCTATATGTGAAAAACTTTTTTATCTAAATAAATTATTAAATGGAATCGATGCTTTCTATGAAGTGGAATTACCGGATATTTTTTTGTTTAGCCATCCTATAGGAACCGTTTTAGGTCGAGCAAAATATTCCAACTATTTCCTTGTAAGCCAGGAATGTTCGGTTGGTGCGGCCCGTGAAGCGGAAGCTGGCAAGAAGAATGTTTACCCGGTGATAGGAGAATATTGTGCGATGTACAAGGGGGCTGCTATTTTGGGAAACTGCAATGTGGGAGACAATTGCAAGATATCCGCTCATTCCTTGTTGATTGACCAGAATTTGGGATCGAATAGCATATACATAGGAACACGCTTGACTAATGTTATTAAAGAAAATCGAACGCACGACAACATTTGGGGTATAGGATCATAAAAAAAGTAATTAGTCCCGTTTTGGCACCAAATCACAGAGGTAGTTGGCTGTTTGGTCAAAGATATCAGAGTTCCGGTTATTGTATCTGAACTCCGGTTTTTTCAAATAGAGAAGGAAATATTCCTTGGATACGCCGCGGTGCTTGTCAAATCTCTCCTTTTTTACAGGACAGAATATATTGTGCCGGTGTGCGAATGGGGTTTCTTGATCAGGTCGTGGCATACGTGTTACCGCGTCCGGGAGAAGCAACTGTTGGCCTTGAAGCATATAAGCTTAGTGAAAAAGATAAGCTTGAGCATTATAGGTTCGGCAAATAAAAAATTACCTTTACCATACTCAATCAACCCGGTAAGTTAGACTATGAAACACATCTTTCTGCCATCTACCTTTATCCATTGAGCACTAAATTTCAAATCATAGGAGATATAATTAGTTACTCTGCCAGCGCGATAGCGGCGCAGGCAATTGCTTTGGTTGCTGGTATTTGGATTGCCCGTCTGCTTGGTCCATCGGACTTTGGAATATGGACCGCCATTTCGCTGGTTCTGCTCTACGGCGCATACTCGGAGTTTGGCATCCTTTCCGCGATGGGACGTGATCTGCCCTTTTACCGGGGGCAAGGTGATGTTGAGAAAGTGGCTTCTGTTGAGGGCGCCGCGCGGCAAGCCACTATATTCGGCGCGTTTGTGGCTGCTTTGCTTGTTTTCGCATTTTCTCTTTTGCCAAACCAATCATCGATGATGGCACGGGGATTACAGACTATGGCAGTAGTCTTGATCCTGCAACAAGTTTATACTTACCACCGTATTTTATTACGTTCATATAATCAGTTTAGAGAACTAAGCCAACAACAAGTTCTGCTTGCTATATTCAATTCGGGGCTGGCTGTTGTATTTGTAGTTTTTCTTGGGTTAACGGGGAGGATGATCGCCGCAATTTTGGCGCAAGCGGCGATTGTGCTTTACGCCGTGTGCAGAAATCCGTGGCGCCCCGTGCCGAAATTCAACCTGTCCATCGCATGGTCGTTGGTGCGCACGGGTATGCCCATCTTAGTCGCCTGTTTTGTCATTTCCCTGCTGACAACTATTGATCGACTCATGGTTATTACTTTCCTGGGAGAAAAGCAATTAGGTTACTTCGGCCTGGCACTTTTATTGACAGGTGTAGTGGCTTTGATTCCAGCAATGGCAAGCCAAGTTTTATATCCCCGGATTACTTACCGGTATGGAAATTCGGGGAAAGATGTGGAAACGTTGCGATCATTCGTTCTAACTCCGCCCACGATTCTGAGTGCTTTATTGCCCATATTTATCGGATCAATATATTTAGTACTGCCATGGGTTGTAAATGTTTTATTGCCAGCCTATACGCCGGGTATTAGCGCTGCCAGGATTGTTATCCTGGGAATTTTCTTTTATTGCATTCTAGGATTGACGGATATCTTTTTGGTAACGATTGGCAAGCTGAAACAATACGCGCTCTTTGGTTTTGTTGCCCTTGCCGCGAACATAATATTAGACTATTTATTCTTGCGCTTAGGTTACGGAATTGAGGGAATCGCAGTGGGTGGAACTCTAATCACCTATTTCTTTTATTCGTGCATCGTGATTGGCTATGCTTTGTCCCACTATACAAAACGACTTCGCGACTGGGTCAGATTTTTCCTAAGGCTCTGGATACCGTTCATCTACATGATAGTATTACTGTGGTTTGTGGAAATGGCAGTTAATCACATGATGCCGTCGGCTTCCAATATGGAATTGCTATTTTCCACGCTTGCCAAATTATTATTTTACATAATTTGTTGTTTGCCACTGATCTATTCAGCATTTCGAGGGTTGAAACTGGATTTTTCCAGACAAAGCTTAATACGATTAAAACTTATGTGTTAACACAACTGACCTAATGTTAACTAAATAACTTAAACTGTATATAGGGTGACATCTCTTGTTCTTCAACTACTGCGCGGACAGGAGAAGATAAAAGAGATCAAAGTCATGAAAGACAGCGTGTTCTGGTAGAATATCCTTCGAGCATGTGTGTTGATGGGATGTCAATGCCTACTTTTAATTCTGAAATTATTCTTAGAAGAACAGCCGCGGCTGCCTGTGTCGGTAGCGAAGAGGAAGAAATGATAAGATGTTCAGTGAGTATTATGTGTAATTTCAATAATGTTAGTGGTATTTCTTTTAGGTCAGTGGAGGATAAAATATAATGAATAAAAGTGTTTTGCTCATTGCCATAAATCAAAATACTGCGTGCGGTTTGAGGTATTTATCAGCATCTCTAGCTTTGGATAATATAAATAGCTATATTTTGTATTATTTTAACGACCATCCTGAAAACTTGAATATATTAAGCCAGTTCATAGAAAACAATAATATAGGTATTGTCGGCATATCGGTATTTTCTACTTTTAAGCAGACTGCAATATCTATAACATCATTTTTAAAAAAGAAGCATGATATTCCAATTGTTTGGGGCGGGTCGCATGTTAATTCTTGTCCTGATGATGCAATAATTTATTCTGATTTCATTGCCCTGCAAGATTGCGAGATAGCTTTACGCGAGTTTGCGCAAAAGTATTTTAAAAAATTGGATGTTAGTAGCTGCAGCAATTTCTGGATAAGAAGTGGGAACCAGATTTTTAAGAATCCGGTTAAAATAATCGAAGATATTGATGCATTGCCTCTTCCGGACTGGGATATCGGGAATAAATATTTTATTAAAGATGGAAAAATTGAAGCTGAGGCTGAATCACAGATAGAACAAGTATATTGTGTTTTCGGCTCAAGGGGTTGCCCTTATGAATGCACGTATTGCGCTAATAAAGTAATGAAAATAAATTGCGGTGTTAATTCCAATTATTATAAAGTGAGAAAGGTGGAAAATATAATCCTTGAAATCGAGGAAACTATAAAACGTTTTCCACGAATATACAACATCGCATTTTATGATGAATTGTTTGGGGCAGATCCGAAATGGGTTGAAGAATTTTGTCAAAAGTATTCCAGACGGATAAATATACCCTTCGGAATTATTTCGTCACCGTCTGTTATGAATAAGGATAAAATGACGGCTCTTAAACACGCAGGGCTTGCCACTATTGGGTTTGGGCTGCAGTCTGGCTCCGTGCGAATGAGGAAAATATATAATAGGTCTGAAAAGTTAGATAAGATAAGAGAGGTCAATAGAATAGCTAATAAACTTAAGCTTGTGCAAAGTTTCGATATAATTGTCGATAACCCTTTAGATGATAAAGATAGTCTGATAGAAACATTAAGATTCCTGTTGACCTTAAGAAAACCTTTTCTGCCAAGGACATTTGATTTAGTATACCTCCCACAGACCGATCTCACCAGAAAACTATTGGATGAAGGATATATAACGAAAGATCAAATTGAGGGGAATGGTGATGATAAGGCCTATTGGCTTTGGCGGGTCGATAAGAGGAACCTGGAACAGAAACAGTATTCGTATATTATTGCCTTAATTCAGTTAACGGGGAACATTCTCATCCCTAATTGGGCAATTAAAATGATGCTGAAGTTTGATGATAAAAAATGTCACAGGTTAAAAAACTTAGTTGAAAATTCTATATTAAAAGAAAGTTTTTATTATAAATCTGCTATGATAAATACCATTGTTGCTCATAAAAAGTTGGTATTAATCAAAAAAATAATTAATAGGATTTATTTTAAAGCTTTAAAATTGCTGAAGCCAGTGAGGAAGGATAAATAAGAACCATAAATTAAATGTTTCTAAGAATATCGTATAAGAAGATAGGGAGAAACGAGCATGCCGCAAACTAATCTCGATGAGCTTAAAGAGGCAGAGGCAAAATATTTCGACCGTATTGCCGATATACGAACTGCCGATGGTCACATTCCTATGGAGGCAGATATTCGTCGCGCAACGCGATTCATCCCGAAACGCTCGGACAAACTGCCCCTGATTGACCCGAAAATGACCACTATCCTGGATGGCCGTTCTCGTGATCGGTACATAGGTTGGGTTGCGCATCAACCCGGCGGAAGAGTCCTTGACATCGGCTGTGGGTCGGGTTGGTTGGCATTGGAGTTGGGGCGACGCGGCCAAAGAGTTGATGCATACGACATATCACCTAAAGCTATTGCTTTAGCCAAACGGATGCTCACAGAAAATCCTTATAAGTATGGTTTTGGGGAGGTAAATTACTATCTGCAGGATGTTACAGAGGTGGACCTGGGAGAAGAAAAATATGATGCGGTTTCCGGGTGGTCTGCTTTCCACCATCTTCCTGATTTACCGGCCTTTATGCAAAGAGTCTGGCGCGCGCTAAAACCCGGCGGAATAGTGGCAACGATGGATGACATGCCAAGAGGCCGGTTAGAAAAGGGTCTGGAATATTTCTTTGACTTTTTATTGCCGATTTATCCCCTGTCTTACCTACAGAAATTTTCAATCGCCTTACAAATATTTACGGGAAAAAGGGAATTACCAGCCGAAGTCTTCACCCCTATGGAGGAGGCAAAGCATTCAAGCGTCGACGATATTGATAGGATATGGCATGAGCAATTTGAAGTGGTCATGAACGTGCGGCAAAATGCCTTTGTTGGAATACCGGCCATGGTTCTCCGTGGTCCGGACAGTTTTCGATACACTACGGCGCGGGCACTTGTTGCTTTGGACAGGTTCTTGTGTTGCCTTGGCATTGTCAAGGGTTTTGATCGGAAATTGATTGCCCGTAAAAGGTCATAATGAATTAGAGATGAACCATGCCCATTTCTGACATTCTAAGTACACTCCAATATACTACTGGTCTTATAAAAACGTGGGGACAGTCTCGTCTCCCCAATGGGAGCACGCTAGCGGAGGCACTGACTCTGAACGACATACCATTTTGGGACGCGTTTGCTGTCGATTTGGCACGTATATACATGCCGGTAGCCCTCACCTCTAATTCCGACATAAGTCAAATAATCAGGCCATACTTGACTCGAGCCAAACACACTCTGCGAGCTTTTGCCCACAAGCGCAGCACGCATGGTTGTTCTACATGGCCTATCGGTCCAACTATTCTTTGTCTTGATTTTAGTGAGCATATCAGTAGAGATGTACTGCAGCCTATCGCGACTCGGTTGGCTGCGCATCCCGATTGTCGAGTAGTTTCTTTAAGTGATAAATCCTGGAAAAAAGCGAATCAAGACTTATGTCCGAGCGGATTGTATCAAACTGTCTGGGAGCACTGGAATCAGCAGGTATGTCGTCAGATTTCCCATCTGAAGCAAGAAGTTCGCCTGACCAAAATAAATCTGCGCGCATCTAATTATATTTCGAGTATCGTCCGTGATGATGATCAATGCATGAGAAGTTACCTGGAGCACGTGTTAAATTTATTCTTTCGCGTTTTTTTGCCTTTTTTCATTCCGCAAGCCATCGTGGCTCGACATATCCTGGAGAGCCATCGCCCGGCACTAATAATCTCTCCCGATGTGGCTGATCCTCGCACACGGATTTATACTCTACTTTGCCGGCAAATGGGCATTCCGTGTATGGAGGTCCAGTTTGGGGCAACTGGGGTTGAGGGAATAGAATGGCAATTCTTAACAGCGGATAAGGTTGCAGTATGGGGAGAAGATTCAAAAGAGACTATGATCAAACATGGCATTCCTGAGGAGAAAATTATCATTACCGGCTCTCCTCGGCATGATTGTTTGGTTAATGCGCCTGATGCAGCAGTGAAAGAAATGCGGGCGAAGCTGGGTGTGCCGGAAAAAGGCGTGATGGTCTTGTTGGCTTCGACATATCAATTAAAGACTTATAACGATTACTCGAATCCTGAAATATTGCGTTCAATGAAACGTGCCGTCTTCGAGGCTGCTGACAAAACGCAAGGAATATTTCTCGTAGTCAAACCTCATCCGGTTGAAAATGTGCGTGAAACGCGAGCATTGGCCGCAAAAAATAAAAATATTATATTTGTTTCGCAAAAGTCGGATATTCGAGAGTTGACAATGATTTGCGATGCGTTTGTTTCGTTTGGTTCCACAGCGACCGTAGATGCTCTTATAGCGGGGAAGCTTGTCATTTGTCCTGTTTTTCCGGAATGGATTTGGAGTGAGCTTTTCAAGAATACTGGGGCAACGCTAGTACCGACTTCTCCCCAAGAGGTTTTGGAAACTTTTCGATTAGTTGCGAGCGGCGCGCATGAAGGTGTCAGAGCAAAACTTGAGACCGCACGCCAGAATTTCCTGACTCACTGGGTTTATCGAGCCGATGGTATGTCTACCGAACGAATTACCGAATTAGCATTGCAGATGGCGCAATTGTAGATCGGACTGCACAATACTTAATAATATTCAATCGTAACATGTCAATGAGCCTCGGAGTCTAAAAAACTTATGGAAACACTTCCCCACCCATTATTGTCATATCTGGCATGCCCGCTGTGTAAAGGGAACTTAAAATACGCAGGCACTGATCAGGTTGAATGCCTGTCATGTAAAGCAGTATATCCTGTGGACGATGGCATACCTATTCTGCTGCCTCCGCAACTGGAAGAATTTAAAATGCTTGAAGCCGAATTCCACACGAGTGAGGCGAATGAATTTGCAGAGCGCCACCTGAAGTTCTCGTACCGCGTGTCTCGTTATCATGAGGACTACTTGGCCTGTTTCCGTGATTGTCTAAAGGGAGCCGTTGTCTTGGAGGTCAGCGGCGGCGGCGGACTCGAAGCCTGCCGGCTGAAAGATATGGGGCTTACTGTAATTGAGAGCGATATTGCTGTCGGGATGGTCAAGAGAGCGCGCAAGCGCGCATCCGATGAAGGCCAGGACGCCCACTCAGTATTTGTTGTCTGCGATGCAGAGCTGTTACCCTGCCAGGATCAGAGCCTTGATGCCGTCTTGATTGTAGGAGCGCTTCACCATTTGCCTTCACCTGAACGCTTCTTTGCAGCAGCCAAGCGTGTTTTAAAGCCAGGCGGTTTGTTGGTTATCGGTTTTGAGCCTAACCGATGGCCTTATTTCATGATCATACCGGTGGCGCGATTGCTCAGCAGACTCCTGCATCCGCACCGAAACATGAACCCTGGAGCAATCTCGGTAGGAGATATGGAAACGACTGGATTTGTCGAAGCTGATTTTGATCGATTTCTCAGGATGGAAGGATTAAAAAAGGTACGCTTGCAACGTATCTGGTATGTGGACGGTTTCATTCAGCTTGCTGTGTCGTTCATCAATAGAAAGCGGCCGGTCGAACGGTTGGTTGATTTGCCGCTTGCTCTGCAGCGGGCGCTTGTCGCATGTGATGATTTCCTATCGCGAATCCCACTGTTGCGCAGGTTCTGCTGGCATTGGACACTGGTGGCACAGCGGCCCAAAACGAACAATGATATCTGACCTGTTTGAGAGGATCTTTTGTTACTATTAATGAGTAATGGCCATCAGGCTAGCGAGCCTCATTTGGATTGTTCCAACCCCGTCTTTAATAATTTGAAAAAATACCAACATACATTAGCGGTATTTATAGCAGAAAAGAATCTGTGAAAAATGATCAAGCCTCGTTTATCCATATGCATTGCCACTTACAATCGCGCCGGGTATATTGGGGAAACGCTGGAAAGCATCATCCCACAAATAACTGAGGAAGTGGAAATTGTCGTGGTGGATGGTGCGTCAACGGATAATACCTGTAATGTGGTCAAAAAGTGTATGGAAATGTGCCCACAAATTCGCTACGTACAACTTTTGTCCAAGGGTGGGGTTGATCATGATTATTGCAGCGCTGTTGAACATGCCCGAGGAGAGATGTGTTGGCTCTTTTCAGATGACGACCTGCTCAAGCCTGATGCTATAAAAACGGTGCTTGATGGAGCCAAAAATGGTTACAGCCTGATCATTGTAAACTCAGAAGTAATGAATAAAGATCTCTCCGGGCTCGTAGAAATTAAACGCCTGAAGATAAATAAAAATGAAATATATTCATCATCCGAGATGGAACTACTATTCCGTCGGGCAATTTCATACTTGTCTTTTATCGGTGGCGTTGTAATAAATCGCGATTTATGGCTGCAAAGAGAGAAAAAAAGCTATTTCGGTACAGAATTCATTCATGTCGGTGTGATTTTTCAGGAGCCTTTGCCTGCTCCTGCCTTGATAATTGCTAAACCATATATTACGATCAGATACGGTAACGCCCAATGGACATCTCGATCATTCGAAATATGGATGTTTGAATGGCCAAATCTTCTTTGTTCATTTGCATGTATTTCAGAACAGACAAGGAAAGAATATAAACCGACAAATTCATGGCTAGGAATGCAAAAGCTAATTATGTCTAGAGCAACAGGAGCCTATTCATTAAAAGAGTATCAAAAATGGCTCACATCAAAAGAATTATCTCTATGGTGGCGGATGCTGGCATTCTTTATAGCTATGGTGCCAAGTAGCTGCGTAAATATAGTATTACTATTATATCTAAAGATGATACAAAAAGATGCTTTACTGAGTATTTATGATCTTGAGCATGTTAATAATATTGGTAAAAAATGACAGCATAACCTTTATCATCGTTTAAATCGAAGGAGGTAATACATTATGCATTTAACATTTCGAAAAAGTTGCCGAGTTTGTGGATCAAAAGCATTAACGCCGGTTATTAATCTGGGTGATCAATATCTTCAAGGTTCATTTTTGAAACCCGGAAAGGAAATTCCTCCCCTGAGAAAAATTCCTTTGTCGCTCGTACGCTGTGATCCCACAAAAGACGAAAAAGCCTGTGGTCTCCTGCAAATGGAACATACAGTGCCGCCTGAAGTTCTTTACTCTGCTTATTGGTATCGTTCGGGAACAAACAAGACTATGAAAGATCACCTCAAGGGAATTGTTGAAGAGGCCGTTACGATACTTGATAAATCGAGCGGCTCAGTCCTTGATATTGGGTGCAACGACGGCACATTACTTGGTTATTATCCAAAAAAATTTAATAAATATGGGGTTGATCCATCCGATGTTGCTCAAGAAATTGATAAAAAAATCGCAACTGTCATCCAGGATATATTCCCCTCGAATGAACTTTTGAACTGTTTACAGGAGACAAAGATGGACATCATTACATCCATCGCCATGTTTTACGACTTGGAGGATCCCATTGCATTTGCCCGGGGTATTAAAAATATCCTTGCACCTGAAGGAATCTGGATATTTGAGATGTCCTATATGCCCATGATGCTCAAAATGACCTCTTACGATACCATTTGCCATGAGCATCTGGAATTCTACAGCCTTGCCGTGATCGAAAATATTGTAAAACAAAGTGGCATGGAAGTTTTTAACGTAACGCTCAATGACATCAATGGCGGCAGTTTGCGTTGCTATGCAACACACGTTGCAAACTTCAGATATAAGAATGAAAAATATATTCAAAATATCCGGGCGATGCATCAGGCTGAATTCGACCTGGAATTAGATACTGACAAGCCATATAAAAATTTCCAAGATAGAATCAATGTTCACAGGGAAGAACTAATCACTTTATTAAGGAAACTTAAGATGGAAGGAAAAAAAATTCATATCTACGGCGCATCTACTAAAGGGAATACTATTCTGCAGTGGTGCGGTATCGACAATAGAATTATTGATTGCGCCGCAGAAAGGAACCCTGACAAATATGGTGCCTCCACTTTGGGCACAAATATTCCGATTATAAGCGAAGCTGAGTCTCGAGCATTGAAACCTGATTATTACCTTGTGTTGCCGTGGCATTTCAAGGATGAGTTCATAGAGAGAGAACGGGAAATCTTGGAACGAGGGACACGGCTGATATTCCCTCTTCCAAAGATTGAGATAGTTTCCAAGAGAAAGGTGCCGATCAAGTGAAAGCAATAATATTTGTGCTAACGGACAGGACGGATATTATCTATCTGAGTGCCGTAGTAAACGGCGGATAGGGGTAATAGGTATATCACGTAGCGGTCCTTGGACATGGGGATGTCTCTTCGTCGGAAATTGTGGAAAAGCTTATTCGAAATCATCGGCCGGCGATGATATTCTGTCTCCGAACTTTATTATCCTGAAGATGCCTGAGCTTTTTCTTAGATGAAAGGAACTAGAAAGCACCATGCGAAAGACATTGTTACTATTACCTCAAAAATCACCGGGGGACTTCTATCGCAGACGTTTGCAACATTGGCCATATGCTAACCAGTTAAGTTCATTAAATGTATGGGTAAATGAACTGGAACGACAACGTCGGGCTATCGAGGTACTGACTTAAATTGATAACGATAGATTGTACCGCATCGATAGTGGTTTACGACAACCCAGCCCGAATGCTTCGTGCTGCCGTGGAGAGCTTCCTCTGTTGCTCACTGGATACCCATTTATATATAGTGGATAATTCACCACATCCGGTCTTAAAAAACGTCTTCAATGATTTACCCGTAGAGTACCATTTTTATGGTAAGAATGCGGGCTATGGACGAGCCCATAATTGGGCTATCGAGCATAGCAGAGAAAGCCGCTACCATCTTATTATGAATCCGGATATTGTTATTGCACAAGGTACAATGGAACGTCTGGTAGATTTTATGGATGAAAATCCTGGCATAGGGATGGTTTCCCCGCGCGTATTAAATGCAGACGGCACGGACCAATTTCTTAATAAGCGTTATTTAAATGTTACGGATCTTTTTGTGCGACGTTTCGTACCACAGATCTTTCATCCTTTATTGAAGCGTCGCTTGGCTCACTATGAGATGAGAGATGTTGGATACGATAAAGTTTGTGATGTGGAATGTATACCTGGAGCTTTCATGCTATGTCGTATGGATGTTTTGAAAGCCGTAGGTGGTTTTGATCCCCGCTATTTTATGTATTTTGAAGACGGCGATTTGTGCCGAAAATTTCAGATGCATGGATATCGTACCGTTTACTACCCAAACGCAACAGTGGTACACGGCTATGAACGTGCTTCTCATAAAAGCGTAAAAATGGCAATGATATTAATTGCTAACATGTTTCGTTATTTTAATAAATGGGGTTGGAAGTGGTTATAGTGAAGCACAATGGTCTTAATTTTTTGTTACGTGCGCCGGTGGCTATCTATGTCCGGGCAAGGTAATGTCATATGAAAATTTTTCTTATTGTACCGCCTAATCTTCATTACATTGAGCCTTATGCTTATATTGAGGCGGATAAAAGCAATACGATAAGGCCATATTTGGGCTTGCTCTACATTGCTGCAGCCGTGAAGGACATTCCCGATATTGATATTCGCATCATTGACGCTAATGCCGACGAACTCTCTATGGAAGAACTGGAAGAACTTATTATCAAAGAATCTCCAGATATGGTCGGCTTTAGCGTTTTAACATTCAACCTGTTAAATTGCATGGAAGTTTCCAAGATTGTCCGGAAATGCAGTCCCCGGACTACAATCTGCTACGGTGGCTGGCACCCGACCCTCTATCCGCAAGAGACTCTAGCGTTTGACTTTGTTGATTTTATCGTTATTGGCGAAGGTGAGCTGACCTTTCAGGAATTGGTAAAAATCTATAAAAAAAATAAGAGTCAAGCCGAGAAAGAGCTGGCCGTTATAAAAGGGATTGGTTTTAAAACATCAGACGGCCACATCATCATCAATCCTCCGAGAGGGGTTGTCAAAAATCTTGATGATCTTCCCTTGCCCGCGTACGATCTTGTAGATACAACGAAATACTCCAATCTATTAGCTTGTTCCGATCAGGTTGTTACTATCATGACATCCCGCGGTTGCCCGCATCGATGTGTTTTTTGTGATCTCAGGCGCACGGCTTACAGATACCGCACATCCGTAAACATCTTGGAAGAAATCAGGTTCTGGGTTGAAAAGGGTGTTCAGGAATTCTTTATTCAGGATGATAATTTTACAATCAATCGCAAAAGAACCATCGAATTCTGTCGTTTACTCACCGACGCAAATTTAAATATCAAATATAAAATCAGTTCTCGTGTGGACTGTATTGATGACGCAATCTGCCAATATCTGAAGGATTCAGGATGCTATCGAATATACTTCGGTGTTGAATCAGGTTCACAAAAGGTATTGAACTATTTGGAAAAGGGCATAACGATTCAACATATTAAAACTGCTTTTAAAGCTGCACATAAACATGACATCGACTGCTGCGCGTATATCATGATTGGCGTTCCCGCAGAAACCGAGGAAGATATTAGCTTAACGATGCGTTTAATAAAAGATATCAAACCGAATCATCTACACTGCTCGATCTGCACGCCCATGCCGAGAACCTATCTCTACGGCAAATTAATGGAAGACGGGGTCATTGATCGAGATTACTGGCTTGCTTTTGCTTCAAATCCCGATCCATCCTTCAAAACCCCGTTTGCGAGCCAATTATATAGTGCCGAAGAATTGAGGCGTATGCAAAATACGATTCAGAAAAAGTTTTATTTAAATCCCCGCATTATTCTCCATGAAATCCTGAAAACTCGCGGATTAAAACAATTTATTGCAAAATCTCAAATGGCACTTAAAATGCTTTTTCATTAGCAGGGAGTGGATTTTTGAACATTCCGATAACAGGGGCAAATAGTTTCCACGGATCGACAATTGTGTGGCGGGCAGCAGAGACGAAATATTCATTTGAACGAGTCACTCAGGCCTATACAGAAATGGTCGCATCACTTTATGCGGAGGCTGCGTAAGAAGGATGAATGAAAAACAAGTTCTTGTCACAGGCGCCAATGGGTTTTTAGGGCGGGCAATCTTATCCCGATTGCTTACCTCTGGCGTCTCCGTGCGTGCGACTGATTTGAGCGAAGCCAGCGGCGCGTCCGGCATCGTGTATCGAAAAGCAGATATTACAAAGCCGGAAGAGTTAAAACCCGTATTAGAGAACGCAACCACAGTTATTCACGTCGCTGGCCTGGTACACATCTTTTCTCTCGATGCAAATTCAGTCGAAAAATTTCGGCAGATCAATGAAATCGGAACTGCCAACGTTGCGTCTTCGGCGGCTGAGGCGGGTGTTGGGCATTTGATTCTGATCAGTTCCGTATCCGTCTACGGCCCATATACTAAGGGAATGTATGATGAAAATAGCCCCTGTAGCCCTGTTGGGCCATACGCCCTGTCTAAATACAATGCAGAGCTGCGATCCATTGAAATTGCCCGGGAGTCAGGTATTGCGCTTACGATTCTGCGGCTGGCTACGCTTTACGGGGAGGGCGATCCCGGGAATGTGGGCCGTCTGATTCGTAAGCTTGATAGAGGGCGTTTTCTCTGGATAGGCGACGGCAGCAATCTGAAATGTTTATTGTATAAAGAAGATGCGGCGCGCGCCTGCATGGCGGTGACAGAACGATCTGCATCTGGCATCAATATATACAACGTTTCTGCACCCGCCTGCACGGTGCGCGAGATTGTGGACGGCATCGCAGATGCGCTGGGGAAACATCCTTTCCCTATGCGGGTTCCAGCGTCGCTGGCCTTGCTTCTCAGCCGGAATCTGACCAGAATATCGAACCGTCGCATGGCGGGACTCCATCAAACTGTGAAGAAATGGCTGGCTGAAGACGTTTACGATACCCGCCGATTTGAAGAGGCCTATAGTTTCGAAACAAAGACCAGCTTGGAAGACGGATTAAAGCGGGAGGTGGATTGGTATCGACACAATAAGAGCGATGATTGACAAATATACTGAGGATATTGCCGTTGCCGGCAGTCTCATTCAAAAGGAACTCGCTTTTTGTATATCAGTATGATTTAAAAACCGGCTGGGAAGAAACGCTGCGAAAGATTCGGACATGAAGAGGATATTTGATTTGCTGCTTTCCCTTTGCTTGATTATATTCTTGTTGATTCCAATTTTTATCATTGCAGTTTTAGTCAGGCTGACTTCCAAGGGGCCTGCACTGTATTGGTCGGACAGAGTTGGCGTAAACAACAAGATTTTTAAAATGCCGAAATTCAGAACGATGCGTATTGATACGCCTGCTGTTGCGACGCACTTATTGAAAGAGCCCGATGTTTATCTAACGCCGATAGGGCACTTTATGAGAAAAACGAGCCTGGATGAATTGCCGCAATTGTGGAGCGTTTTAAGAGGGGATATAAGTTTTGTAGGTCCCCGGCCCGCATTGTTCAATCAAGAGGATCTGATTGCCTTGCGAACGGAAAAAGGTGTTCATCAATTAATTCCAGGGATCACGGGATGGGCACAAATAAACGGCAGAGATGATCTTCCAATTCCTATTAAAGTGTTGTATGATGAGTATTATATGAAAAATCAATCTTTCTTCTTTGACCTGAAAATTTTATGGAATACTTTTTTCAAGGTGATTAAAAAGGAAGGCGTTGTTCATTAATATGAATTTATATCTCCAACTCAAGAAGCACCTTTTCAGGGAAAATAAAACTTGAATTTCACAATGGCAAACAGCAGAGAAGGGTGGTTAAATACAAGAGTCGTCATCTTTATCTTGTTTTTATTCGCCCTGGTGGTACGTTTGATCGCATTGCATCAAAATTATGTGATTGCCAATGATGGCATTTTATATATCAAAATGGCCCAACTATATTCTGCCGGGGAATATCACCACGAGCTCTTTAGAACTCATGCATATTATTCATTCTTTCCCCTTCTCATTTTACTATTTTATAAGGTTTTTGGAGATTGGGTATTGGCAGGGCAAGTGGTCTCAACACTCTGTGGTGCCCTGACGGTGATGCCTTTGTATCTGTTGGCCAGACGGATATTTGACGGGAAAATTGCCCTTTGGGGAACAATCTTTTACGCTCTATGTCCACTATTGGTACAATATTCAGCAGAGATACTAAGGGATGTGCCCTTTATCTTTTTTTATACTACTGCCTTATGGTGGGGATATAAAGGGATAAAAGACGGGAAACTCGTTTTTGTGGCGTTGTCTTCGTTCTTTATCTCGATATCCGCCTCCCTCAGGCTTGAAGGTTTGACATTATTGGTAGCCCTCATACTTTTTCTTTTATGGCATGGGTCAAAAAATGGCATCTCCTGGAAAAAGAGGCTGCTGGCGTTTGGGGTACTTTGTGCAACTGTATTTTTTATTTTTTCTCTTTTTGGTTTGTTAATGAACCAAAAGGGTATTCAAATAGGAAAAATGCAAGTTCAAGCGATCAAACGTATTGTCGGCATAAGAGTAGTAGAGAATCAAACGATGAAAAGCATAGAAAATGAAGTTGAAAAAATGGATATTTCCGCAACGGGAAAAGAATTTTTTTCCCTTGCCAAAAAATACCGCTTTGTCCTTTATTCATCGCATATCTTCTACAACACCGTGAAGGTTTTTAATATCCTATTTCTTCTCTTTCTTTTTGGTCTGATAAAAAGAAGAAAGATTAAATATCGGCAAGATGAATTTCTCCTTTTTTCTATTTACGCGGTATTGATACCGGTATTTCTCATGTATCTCAAAGATATCAATTATTTACACGCCAGATACCTTTTCCCCATGGTAGTCCCTTCTTTGATCTGGA
>Ga0214474_1000313_pt1 | contig 24888 bp, 23 predicted proteins | sample RVTome_2_FD_187335 | JGI IMG/M metagenome (GOLD analysis project Ga0214474, IMG submission 187335) | Soil microbial communities from uranium-contaminated site in the Upper Colorado River Basin, Wyoming, United States - RVT95D214 HiSeq ... | reverse complement strand
GCTGCGTTCCCCAAGGCCGTTGATGGTCCCCTGGATCTGCGTAACCCCTTCTTTGACAGCCATGATGGTATTGGCTACTGCCAGATCGGCATCATTGTGGCAGTGAATGCCGAGGGGAGTCTTGACGAGACCCTTCACCTCTCTGACGATCTCAGCCAGCTCGTAGGTCAAGGTGCCGCCATTGGTGTCGCAGAGCACGATGCAGTCCGCCCCTGCCTCTTGAGCGGCCTTGATTGTCGCCAGGGCGTACTTCTTGTTTCCTTTGAAGCCATCGAAGAAGTGCTCGGCGTCGTAGATGACCTCAGGCACGTGCCGCTTGAGAAAGACGATGGACTTCGCGATGAGTTCCACATTCTCGTCCAAAGACATATCCATCGCAATAAGGGGGTGGATATCCCACGATTTGCCGAAGATGGCTATTACCTCTGCCTTGGTCTCCAGCAGGGCGCGGATATTGGCGTCTTTTTCAGGGGCAGTGTCTTTGCGGCACGTGCTCCCAAAGGCCACCACCTTGGCAGTGCTCAAGGGGATAGCAGCAACCTCGCGAAAGTACTGGATATCCCTGGGATTTGATCCTGGCCATCCCCCTTCAATATAGTGGACCCCGAGCTCGTCAAGCCGCTGGGTGATCCGCAGCTTGTCTTCCACGGAGAAGGCAACATCCTCCCCCTGGGTCCCGTCACGCAAGGTGGTATCGTAGACCTTCACCTCTGGCCAAAGGGTCACCTCCGGCATGTCATTCCTTCCCTTTGCCCAAGGCAAAGGCGTCGTGGAGCGAGCGAACAGCCAGCTCCGTATATTTGGTATCGATGATACAGGAGATCTTAATCTCCGAGGTGCTGATCATCTTGATATTGATTCCCTCTTTGGCCAAGGCGCCGAACATCTTGGAGGCAACCCCGGAATGGCTCCGCATCCCCACCCCTACCATGGAGACCTTGGCCACCTGGTCTTCCGCAATGACCTCCTTGGCCCCCAGCTCTTTCGCGAGAGATCGGGCTATCTTGAGGGCTGTGGGGAATTCCGCCTTGGATATGGTAAAGGCGATATTGGCATGGCCCTCCTCCAGGCTGGTGGTCTGGATGATCATGTCCACCAAGATATTTGCCTCGTTGATGGCGGCGAAGAATTGGGCGGCGATCCCCGGTCTATCCGGCACCCGGGCAATCTCGATTCTCGCCTGATCCACGTCATAGGCTACCCCTGAAACTAGTGCCCTTTCCATATCGCTATCCTCCTCGCAGACAATGGTCCCTTCACCTTCATGAAACGATGAGCGAACGTGAACGGTTACGCCATATTTCTTGGCGAATTCTACCGACCTGGTCTGCAGCACCTTGGCCCCCAGGCTAGCCATCTCCAGCATCTCGTCGTAACTAATCCGGTCGATCTTGCGCGCGCGATCGCAGATGTTCGGATTGGTGGTAAAGACGCCGTCGACATCGGTATATATCTCGCACATGTCTGCCTTGAGGGCAGCGGCAACGGCCACCGCCGTGGTATCTGATCCCCCTCTGCCCAGGGTGGTGATATTCCCGTGCTCATCCTCCCCTTGAAATCCCGCCACCACGACGACCCGTCCCTCACGCAGCTCCGTGAAGATCTTGTCAGCATCAACGCTGGTGATCCTAGCTTTGCCATAGGCGCTGTCCGTGCCGATCTTTATTTGGTGCCCGAGAAAGGACTTGACCGGATTGCCCATAGATTTTAGGCAGATAGCGAGCAGCGCCGAGGAGGCCTGCTCTCCCGTGGCGAGGAGCACATCCAGTTCCCTCTCATCGGGCTCCGGGGTTGCGCATGTGGCCAGCGAAAGGAGCCTGTCGGTCTCTCCCGCCATGGCCGATACGACCACTACCACATCGTTCCCTTGGCTTTTGGTCTTGACCACCCGCTGGGCAACATTTCGAAACCGTTCAAGATTGGCAACCGATGTGCCTCCGTATTTTTGCACGATCAAGGCCATCCTCGATCCAACCTCCTTGTCCTGATATGCTACAAAGAAAGCTTAGTATATACCTTCCTCTGCAACTCTTCAATCATCATCTTGTAGCGATCACCCTGTGATCGCAACACCATCTCTCGGCGTTCAGTTCCGAGATATCTTAATGTTATCCAGAGTGCATCAGCGGGGATTGCCTGGGGAATCCTGTCTGCCCATTCTATGACAACCACGCCATCCGCCGTCAGGTATTCTTCATAGTCTATACCGATGAGCTCTTTTTCATCTGCCAGGCGGTAGAGATCTAGATGGAAGAGGCGAAGGGGGCCTTTGGCCAAAGGGCCACCTCCGGCATATTCATTGACGAGGGTAAAGGAGGGGCTGGCTACCTCTCCCTCTTCAAGCCCTATGCCGCGGGCCATACCCCTGACGAGGGTGGTCTTACCCGTACCCAGCTCACCAGCGAGGGCGATGATATCCCCCTTGGCGAGCATGCTCCCCAGTAATGATCCTATCTCTTCAGTCTGTCGGGGGGTGTGAGAGGTAATCGTTACTGTCTTGTCGCTTGGCACGGGCCTTCACCTCTGCCAGGGCATCGGGCAGGTAGCCGATAATGTCGCTGGCGATGAGGGGGATTTCTCCTATCTCTTGCGCGGCCATATCACCGGCAAGTCCGTGTACGTATACCCCCCATTTCGCCGCCTCCAGCGGAGGGAGACCTTGGGCGAGAAGACCGCCGATCATGCCGGTAAGGACATCGCCGGTGCCTCCCGAGGCCATACCGGGGTTACCTGTCGGGTTGATGTAAACTTTCTGGTCAGGGGTGGCAATGACGGTCCTGTTGCCCTTGAGAACAACGATAGAGTTGTATGATGCAGCGCAAGACTTGGCCACGCCGATCCGGTCGGCCTCTACCTCTTGCGTAGTGATACCTGCCAAGCGGGCCATCTCCCCGGGATGAGGGGTGAGGATTACTGAACCCTTGCATTGTTTCAGGGCTTCCAATCGTGACAACAGGGCAGTGATGCCATCGGCGTCGATAACCAGAGGGAGGGTAGTCTCAGGGATCAGCTTCACGATCACCTCCTGAACCTGCGCATCGGTGGAGATGCCCGGTCCCAGCGCTAGAGCTGTCTTCCCCTCCAGGAGCTGATAAATCCTCTCCACGGCGTCGGCAGTAAGGTATCCGCTCCCGGCATCAGGCAGGGGCGCAGTCATGACCTCTGTGAGCTTGGCCTCGAGGATGGGGTTGAGGCTTGCAGGTATCCCGAGGGTGACAAGACCTGTCCCTGTGCGCATGGCACCGGAGCAGACCATGGCTGCTGCCCCGGTCTTGCCTGGCGAGCCGGCCAAGACAAAAAGGTGGCCGTAGTCCCCCTTATGGGCCTGGGCAGGTCGGGAATCGAGCAGGCTCATATCGAGCTCATCTGGATCAAGGAGATAGGTCTTGATAGCGGCCTCGGCTGTGAGGTGGCGGGGTATGCCGATGTCGATAACCTCCAACTGACCTACATGACTGACGCCGGGTTCGATCATCTGTCCGATCTTGGCCAAGCCAAAGGTGGCGGTCAGATCGGCTCGGATGGCCTCACCCAACACCTTGCCGGTAGTCGCATCCAGGCCAGAGGGGATATCCACAGCCATCACCGGTTGGGGGAGGGAGTTGACGAAGGAGATGCTGTCTTTGAGAAAACCCTTGGCCTCTGCATGCAGGCCTGTGCCAAAGATGGCATCTACTATGAGGCTCGCCTTGGAAAATTCTTTTTTTAGGCCGGCAAAATCCCCTTTGAAAACAACTTCAACCAACGCTCCGCCCATAGCGAGCCAGATTTGGAGGTTTATCGCGGCGTCACCTTTTACCTCATCTATGGAGGAAAAGAGGTATACTTTTACCTGTATCCCCCAATTCTTCAGGTACCTGGCGATGACGAAGCCATCTCCGCCATTGTTCCCACCCCCCGCCAGAATAGCAACTGACCCTCTGCGGGCCTCGGGGAAATAGCGCACGAGGAGTTCGGCAGCACCTCTGCCGGCATTTTCCATTAAAACAATGCCCGGGATTCCGCACTCCTCGATGGTTCTGCGATCCAGTGCTTGCATTTGGCTGGCGGTTACGAGCTTCATGTCATACCTCCAGGAGCACCTGGGCGACCCCGTATTCCGCTTCATGGGAGATGCTCACAAAGATCTCCTTAATGCCTTTTTCCCGGCAGAGCTTCGCGGCCTCCCCCTTCACACTCATGTGGGGGCGGCCTGAGGGATCGTTGGTGATCTCTATATCATGCCAGGCTATCCCTTGAAACATCCCCCTGCCCAGGGCCTTTAAAAAGGCCTCCTTGGCGGCAAAACGGAGGGCCAGATGCCTCCCCGGCTGCGCCTTGCTTTGACAGATCGATAACTCCTGCTGGGTAAACACCCGCTTGCAGAGGCGATCTCCCCATCGTTCCAGGGCCTTCTTGAACCTCTCTATCTTTACAATATCGACGCCGATACCGTAGATCATGCTGCTCAAAAAACGAAAAGTATGTGTCTTATGAATATATATTTTAGCTTACCATTGCTTCTGATTATGTCTTTTAATGCTGTCTAAATAGTACGCAGGAGAAAAATCATCGGTCAACACCGAAGCATTTTCATAATTTTCATTGTATTTAAGCACATATATTTTTTCTAAATCATAATTAAGATGATATTTATTTTGGATATATGCGGCCTTTTTCTTCAAAGTTTTATCATCCTTTTTCTCTCCCTGATAGGCAACGGCTACGACATTCCCTTGCGCCTGGAAAGTCTCTACGTTCGAAAAAACTTGTTTTAGCGTTTTCAGGGAGCTCGGAAATAATTCTGTAGTAGCATGAAGATTTATCACCAGACACCCTCTAGGGCTTAACCTGCTCTTGGCGAGGGCATAAAACTCTTTCGTTAAAAGATGGAAGGGGACATAGCCGCCCCTAAAAGCGTCTAACATAATAATATCATGACTTTCTTTTTTATGGTACAAATAGAGCCTCCCGTCATTCTCGATTATTTTATAATTACTAAATTCGCTGGTATGGAAATATTTCTTTGCGGCTTGAATGACCCCCTTGTCAAGCTCAACTGCTCGTACATATGCATCATTCTTCAGAAATTTATGCAGGTAATTTGTTAATGTTCCGCCGCCTAAGCCTATCATCAAAATATTCCCCGGGTTATCAGAATATAAAAGACCAACAAGCATGACACGAGTATAAAAAACAGGGAGTTCGGAGTCATCATTTGTGTTTGTCGTTGATTCTGTGTAACCTGTCCCAAATCTCACAAATTTCATAGTAACATATTCTCGATTTTTATAGATATAAATATTATTATATTCTGTTTCGATTGTTGCTATAAGCCCGGACTGCCTGTCTCCCAAGGGATATTCCCTGCTGTACGCCACTATATTCTTATTTGAGTGAAAAGATGCGGGATATGTCTCGTTGGCCGGAGGTGGCCCTTTGGCCACAGGTTTCGTTTCTATGGCCAAAGGGCCACCTCCGGCTTCGGCTTTTTTCTCGACGGCACTTGTGCGAAGTAACGCAGTATCTTTATATAAATCTGGAGATTGCAATTCGAGAGAAATATTTTGTGAATTTTCTGCTGCGTCGGATATATAAACTGATCCTATGAGCAATGTGCAATAGAGAAAAAAAACCGCAAAGGTAGTTATTTTTTTTCTGCTTATAAGAGATTTTAATAGAGTATTCATTTTTCGACTTTTCCCGTCATCATAAAAAAAATAAAGTGCAAAAAAAGAAAAAGCACAGAGAAAATTTATCAATGACAAGACATAGGTAATGAGCCTCGTTCCTATGAGGGGTATAAGAAAAAAAGTTGTAAATAATATTCCAAATATGTTGCCCATCGTCGATATGCCATATATCCTTCCCGAGACCCTGCCGGCATTTGAATTATAAGCAAGCACCAATTTGATAGCAAAAGGGGAAAAGATGCCTAAAAGTAACAATGGAAGAAAAAGCAAACAAAAGGAAGCAAGGAGGCTATTGGCAGGATTTTCCGGTAGTATGGTATATATATAAGTACAGAGCTGGTTATAGAACAGAGGAATCAGCGCTATATAGTAAGCGGCACACAAAATCAATATACCCAAAAGAAGGGGGGAAGGAGCTTTGTCGGCAAGGGCACCCCCTAAAAAATAACCTATTGCCAATGCCAATAAGACGGTAGAAATCAACGCGGCCCATATATATATTGAACTTCCAAAATAGGGATTCAAATATCTACTGCCCAGCATCTCTAATGACATTAAGACAATGCCTAAAAAAAATGCATTCACGTAGATAAAGAGATTAAACCCCTTTTTTGTCGTATTCCTCGATGAAGTCATCTGCCTCTATAAAAAATGCATAAAACTTTGGACCCCTGACAGGGAGTGTAGAAAGCGCCCACGGATATAAGCGTCTGCTCTATCTGTTAGATGCACTGCGATCAGCTGGTGGAGCACCGATAACAATGTTCCCAAGATCTTCTAGCTTACTTTTTTGAGATAAATTTTTTTCCCCCTGACGCCCGTTGCGTCCTTGGAATTGCCAAACATAACATTCTCCTTTAAGGTTAAATAAAAATTATCAGGGTTCCAGCCTGGCTGGCTTGGATTCATACAATTGACGATAACGCTATCAGGGGTTTTGAGCGTTATTACAGCGTCTTGCTTTATGTTCTTTCCCTCTCCATAGGTGAGATCCAAGGTACCTGAGTACGCGTTATTGCTAATTTTCTTGTTGATGTACAAATAACCCTTGTAGTTAGCCCTGCCTCCTTCCCATTCGACATACCATTTGCCAACAAGATTTGCTCCTTTATCAGCACAAGAGAGCCCAAAAAAGACGACCATCATCACGGCGATAGAAATAAGATATTTTTTCATCATCTTTTCTCCTTCTTATAAAAATCTTATTTTTTCTGCTTTGACCCCATATTTTTAAGATACAAGATTTGCTATAGCTCGCAGCTTACATAGGCGGCTAGATAATTTTGTAACTAATTGTAGCAGATTTTTCAGCCTTAGTCCAGTTGTTATGTTGTATGATAAAAATGTCGATCAAAGAAAAAATATCCGGAGGTGGCCCTGACCAAAGGGTCACTGGCCAAAGGGCCACCTTCGGCTTCGGTTTGACCAGAGGTCTTCGCGCTAAAAGAAGACCCCTATCTGCGGCAGGCCTATACGTAGTGGCTTATAGGTAGCTGTGAAGACCGGAGAGGAGAAAGTTCACCCCAAAATAGGTGAAGATGACTGCGCCAAATCCCACGATGGACAGCAGGGCGGTCTTGCGTCCTCGCCACTCATGGGTAAATCGTGCATGTAAGAAGGCCGCGTAGATAAACCATGTAATCAAAGACCAAGTTTCCTTCGGGTCCCAGCTCCAATAGCTTCCCCAGGCATAACTGGCCCATGCCGCGCCGGTGATGATACCGAGGGTCAGCAGGGGAAATCCAATAGCAATCGCCTTGTAATTGATCTCATCCAATGTCTGAGAAGAGGGCAACCAGCTGACGGTGCCGCGTTGACCGGAGGTGACCCTTTGGTCAAATGAACTCCTTTTCGACTGGATCATGTAGGCGATGCTTACCCCACAAGCAATGGCAAAGGCTGCATAACCGAGGAAGCAGGTAATCACATGGATGGCCAGCCAATTACTTTGCAGGGCCGGGATGAGGGGGCGGATGTCACTTTTTGCACCAGGCACTAAAGAGGTCAAGGCAAGGGCGATGGCTGCAAGGGGAGCGGCGATAACGCCGAGGGTTCTCTGGCGATATCGGATATCCACAAAGAGATAGACCAAGACAATGGCCCAGGCGAAGAATACAAGGGACTCATAGATATTGGAAAGGGGGATATATCCGTAACCGGTGGCGTAACTTTCCCGCCAGCGGATCAAGAGACCCGTCAGGTGGACGAAAAAACCAACAATGATAACGCCGAAGGCAATTGTGCCCATCTCCTGCTTTTTTGTCGCTATAAAAAGCAAATAGCCCAAAAAGGCGATGATATAGATAAGCATGGCGGCGTTAAAAAAGTAAGGATTATACACTGCTCGTCCTCCTCCTATAGCGAGTTATTGAATCAGATATTGAAAATAGTGTCAATGATTATTATATTAAGCGTCACATTGGTCCTTTGTTAGTGAGGGATATGGCTAAGCGAGATTATTATGAACTTTTGGGGGTGCCCCGTAACGCCTCCGAGGATGAAATAAAAAAGGCATATCGACGGATGGCCCTGAACTGTCATCCCGATCGCAATCCCGGCGATAAAGAGGCGGAAGAAAAATTCAAAGAGGCAGCAGAGGCCTATGATGTCCTCAGGGACCCGCGGAAGCGGGAGATATACGACTTTTACGGCCATGACGGCCTCAAGAGCAGCGGGTTCACCGGATTTAGAGGCTTCGATGATATATTTTCCTCATTCAGCGACATCTTCGAGGATTTCTTCGGCTTTTCCCCTCGTTCCTCCCGCAGGGGTGCAGGCCCCGGCGCCGACCTCAGGTACGATCTCAAGATATCCTTGTCCGATGCCGCTTTCGGCAGGAAGACGGAGATCGAGATCTTCAAGAGGGGGCGATGTGAGCAATGTCATGGCAGCGGTGCACAACCTGGCTCTGAACCTCAGGTATGCCCCCACTGTCACGGGAGAGGTCAAGTAGGCCGATCCCACGGCTTTTTTACCATCAGCACCACCTGCTCGTATTGCCGCGGAGAGGGGAGGATCATTGTCCATCCGTGCAAGGCGTGCGGTGGGACAGGATTGGTTAAAAAACGCCACAAGGTCACTCTCGAGCTCCCTCCGGGGGTGGATACCGGTTCTCGCCTCAGGTTGCGGGGGGAAGGTGAGGAAGGGGAAAAAGGCGGTCCTCCCGGCGATCTCTACGTCATCATTTACGTTGAACCCCACGATTTTTTTGAGCGGCAGGAAGACGATATCATCTTCCGCGCTCCCATACCCTTTACCATGGCCGCCCTGGGGGGGGAGATTGAGGTTCCAACCCTGGATGGTACCAAGTGGATTCAGATCCCCAAGGGTACCCAGCCTGGGGAGATATTCACGTTGAAGGGCAAGGGGATACCCCACCTCCACGGACATGGCAAAGGGGATCAGATCATCAAGGCGGTTGTCCAGATACCCCAAAAGCTCACCAAGGAACAGGAAGCGCTGCTCAAGGATTTTGCAGCCATGGAAGAGGGTAGGGCAGGGAGCAGATGGCGGAAGAAACGCTGAAAGGCCAATGTCCCAAGTGCGGAAAGGCCGTTCAGTGGAAGGGTAACCGCTATCGTCCCTTTTGTTCTGACCGGAGGTGACCCTTTGGTCATAGTCTACTTTTCTATCCCCGTTCTGGATTCAACGCCCTTTCGATAGTAATGTTTTATCTCCTTCATCTCGGTGACCAGATCAGCCCTGTCGATGATCTCTTGGGCGGCATGGCGCCCGGTGAGGATCAATTCCACGTGTGACGGACGCTCATCCAGCAATCTCAGGACCTCTCCCTTCTTGAGAAGCCCAAGATCCACAGCAACGTTGATCTCATCAAGGACCACAATATCGTATTCCCCGCTGGCAATTGCCCTCTGTGCGTAGAGCATGGCCTCGTGACAAAGTTTGACGTCCTCAGGATCGGGGCTTGCGCAGCTTATACGACACCCGCGTCCCATCGGTCTGATGGTCAGATGGGGTGCCAACCGCCTCGCCGTTTCCAATTCGCCATAATCGCCGGAGGTGGCCCTTTGGCCAATGTTGCCCTTGATAAATTGTATAATGAGGACCTTATAACCATGGCCCACAGCGCGGCACGCTAGGCCCACAGCAGCAGTAGTCTTCCCCTTGCCGTCGCCGGTATAGACCTGAATCATCCCCCGGGACAATCTCTTTTCTCCCATGGAACCTTTCCTGTGACCAAAGGGTCACCTCCGGCTATTTCAGTTTTCCCAAAATGAGAAAGCCGGTTCAGACGGGATCGTCACGCCGGCTTTCTGCCGAATATAGAGCGAGCGATGACGTGGCGTTGAATCTCAGAGGTGCCCTCATAGAGGGTAGTGACGATGACGTCCCGGTGATAACGCTCCACCGGATATTCCTTGATATATCCATAGCCGCCTAAGATCTGGATGGACTTGAGGGTCACCCTTCGGGCAGTCTCCGTGGTGAAGAGCTTGGCCATAGATGCCTCTTTGCTAAAGGGCATCTTTTTCTCTTTGAGGAATGCCGCCCGCAGGACGAGCAGCTGGGCTGCGTCTAGTTCGGTGTAGCTGTCGGCAACCATCCACTGGATGGCCTGGAAATTGGCTATGGGCTGCCCAAACTGCTCCCTGCCCTTGGCGTATTCAGTTGCATAGTCAATCGCGGCATAGCCGAGGCCCAGGGCCAGAGAGGCAATGCCGATTCTGCCGCCGTCCAATTCCATCATCGATATCTTAAACCCGTCCCCCTCGTTCCCTAACAAGTTTTCCTTTGAAATGCGACATTCCTCGAAGAAGAGCTCGTTCGTGGTAGAGGCCCGCTGTCCCATCTTCTCCTCATTCTTGCCGATGATGAATCCCGGCGTCCCCTTTTCCACCACAAAGGCGCTGATCCCCTTTCCTCGTTTGGCCTCCTTATCCGTCACCGCCCAGACCACGGTGATGCCCGAATGCTCTCCGCTCGTGATGAAGGTCTTCTGTCCGTTGAGGATGTAAAAGTCACCATCCTTGATTGCCGTTGTCTTGATATTGGCGGCATCTGACCCAGCCTGGGGCTCGGTAAGGGCAAAGGAGCCAGCCGGATACTCACCACCGCAGATACGCGGGAGGTGCTTGTTCTTCACCTCGTCGGTCCCGAACTCATGGATCACCTCCGCCACCATGTTGGTAACCGAGGTGGTCACCGCTGTGGCAGCGCACCCCTTGGCGATCTCCGTGATGGCCAGACTATAGGCGGTGGTGCCCACATTGGACCCGCCGTACCCCTGCGGTATGTTCATCCCCATCAGACCCAAGCCGGCTAATGCCTTTAAGATCTCAAACGGGAATTCCTTGCTCTCATCGTAGTACGCGGCCTTGGGTTTAATCTCCTTTTCGGCGAACTCCCTCACCATGTCGCGGATCATCCCTTGCTCTTCTGTCAGGCTAAAGTCCATCCTTCCTCCTATTGTTTTTCGCCGGAGGTGGCCCTTTGGCCATAGGAGTAAAATCCCCGCCCTGTCTTCTTCCCGAGATAACCGGCTTCCACATATTTTGTGAGCAGGGGGCAGGGGAAATACTTGGGGTCGCCAAAACCTTCGTAGAGGGTCTTCATAATGGCCAAACAGGTGTCGAGGCCAATCAAATCGGCCAGTTCCAGGGGGCCCATGGGGTGGTTCAAGCCCAGCTTTATCACCTGATCGATGGCCTCTGCCGTACCCACGCCCTCAAGGAGGGCAAAGATGGCCTCGTTGATCATCGGCATCAGGACCCTGTTGGAGATAAAGCCGGGGAAGTCGTTGGCCTCCACCGGGGTCTTCCCCATCCGGATGGCCAGATCCTTGGTGACCTCGAAGGTCCCCTCAGAGGTAGCCAACCCCTTGATGATCTCCACCAATCGCATCACCGGCACCGGATTCATGAAGTGCATGCCGATCACCAGCTCCGGCCTCTTGGTGGCAGAGGCGATGCGGGTGATGGGGATGGATGAGGTATTGCTGGCGAGGATAACGCCAGGGCGACAGATCTTGTCGAGCTCCGCAAAGATCGAGAGCTTGAGCTGCTCATTCTCGGTGGCTGCCTCGACGGCAAAATCGGCTGCAGCCATCTCCTTGAGCAGGAGGGTCCCTTTGATCCTGGCAAGCACCTCCTTCTTTTCCGCCTCCGTCATCCGCTCCTTTTGCACCAGGCGATCCAGGTTTTTCCCGATGAAGGCCACACCCTTATCGAGCAAGCCCTGGGCGATATCGCTCATGATGACCTGAAATCCGCTGGCGGCAGCCACCTGCGCAATGCCGCCCCCCATCTGCCCTGCACCGATGACCCCGATGGTCTTGATCTCCATTGCATCACCCCCTTTGAGGCAAAAATTACCGTTCAACAATCAAAGAGACGGCCTCGCCCCCACCCAGGCAGAGTGTGGCAAGCCCTCTTTTTACGTCTCGCTTCTTCATGGCGTACAACAGCGTGGTGAGGACCCGGGCGCCGCTGCACCCGATTGGGTGCCCGAGGGCCACTGCCCCGCCATGGACGTTGACCCGGGCTTCATCAAGGCCCAACTCCCTGATGACCGCCACGGTGGCGGCGGCAAAGGCCTCATTGATCTCAAAGAGGTCTATTGCATTTATCTTCAGACCCGCCTTGGCCACCACTTTGGGTATGGCCTTGATAGGGGTAACCAAGACATCCTCCAAAGGCAGGCCGGCAGAGGCCTGGGCCACGACCCGGGCCAGGGGAGTGATCCCTAACTGTTCTGACTTGCTTCTGGACATCAGCACCAGGGCGCTGGCCCCATCACTGATCTTGGAGGAGTTGCCAGCCGTGACCTTTCCGTCTTTCTTAAAGACAGGCTGCAATCTCCGGATGGCGTCTAAATTAGGCTCCCTTACCCCTTCGTCTGTAGCGAAGATCACAGGTCCTCCCTTCTTTTGGGGTATCTCCAACGGCAGGATCTCCTCCTTAAAGGTCCCCTGTTTTGTCGCCTGCATCGCCCTTGTGTTGGAGTTGAAGGCAAAGAGATCCATATCCTCCCGGGAGATCTTAAACTTGTCCGCCACCAAGTCTGCCGTGTAGCCCATATGGAAGTCATTGACGATATCCCAGAGTCCATCGTGGACCATGCCGTCTACCAGCTTTCCATCCCACAACCGATACCCCTCTCGTGCATGCTCCAGGTAGTAAGGGGTCCTGGTCATGCTCTCCATCCCCCCGGCCACAATGACCTCTGCATCCTTCACCATAATGGCTTGGGCCGCCAACATGGCTGCCTTGAGGCCTGAGCCGCATACCTTATTCACGGTGATACAACCGACATCCCAGGGAAGTCCGGCCTTGATCATGGACTGTCTGGCGGGATTTTGTCCCAGTCCGAAAGGGAGGACATTACCCATGATCACCTCATCCACATCTTCCTTCTTGATCCCCGCCCTCTTGATCGCCTCGCTGATGACGAGCGCCCCTAGTTCTGTGGCAGAGAGGTCCTTGAGGGCCCCTTGAAAGTTTCCGAGGGCCGTCCTCACGGCACTGACGATTACCACCTCTTCCATAGATTCATCCCCTTCCTCTACGCTTGCAGATCCGTTAGTTTTTTCTTGATCCTCTCTCTATATTCCCTAATTTCAACCTTTAATTTTGTCAAACTCTTGATACGATTGTCCGTCTCCTCACAGTGGTGGTCGAGGAGTTCCATGAGCTTGGGGAGCACTTTTTTGTTGGTCCGGTCTATCCAGTAGATCTCCGCCAGTGCCTCCATCTCCGCCAGGGTGAGGCCGAGGAGCTTCAGACGCTTGATGAACTTGAGGCGGCGCAGGTCCTCGTCGGTATATATCCGCCTACCCCCACCGACCCTCTTGATGGAGTCGAGGAGCCCTCGCTCTTCATAATACCGGATGGTCCTCGTCGTAAGGTTTGCTGATTTGGCGAGATACCCTATGGAGTAGTTGTTGCCTTTTTTGTCCTCCGACACCTTCGGATTGCCTCTTTCCCGTTTGCTACGGTGACATAGTATCACAAAATTGAAAAAAGTATTTGAGGAAGGGCTATATTCTTAGTACAACCAGAGGGTTATGTCAAGGCCGGAGGTGGCCCTTTGGCCAGTGGAAAGGAGACAGCCAAGGTCTTATCCGTTTTCATGCAGATGTATTTCGGGCGGGGGAGGGTACATCACCGAGGCTCCATTGCTTCTGCAGCATGGTAGCACGGTTATTTAATAAGGTTATCAGCCGGAGGTGGCCCTTTGGCCAGTCGTTGAAGACTTTTTTTGTTTTCCCCTCTCCACGATATCGGCTATGGTCCGCCCCATTTCGGCAGGATTTGTGATCACAAAAATACCGGCCTCTGCCAAGACCTTGATCTTCTCGCGAGCGCTACCCGCCCCCCCTGAGATGATGGCCCCGGCATGGCCCATACGCCTTCCCGGGGGCGCAGTCAACCCGGCGATGAAGGCGACCACTGGCTTGGTCATGCACCCGCGGTAGTACTCGGCTGCCTCCTCCTCGGCAGTGCCCCCGATCTCACCGATCATGATGACGGCATCGGTGTCTGGATCAGCCTCAAAGCGTTGTAGGAGGTCTCGAAACCTCAAGCCGATGATGGGGTCTCCCCCGATGCCCACGCAGGTGGATTGACCGATCCCCAGCTTGGTGAGTTGATCAACTACCTCATAGGTGAGGGTGCCGCTCCGGGAGATGACCCCGATCCTCCCCTGTTTGTGGATGTAGCCCGGCATCAAGCCGATCTTGCACGTACCCGGTGAGATAATACCCGGAGTGTTGGGACCGATCAGCAGGGCCTTTTTCGCCTTCATATACTCTTTTACCGCGATCATGTCGAGGGTGGGGATCCCGTCGGTGAGGCAGACGACGAGATCTACCTGGGCATCGACTGCCTCCATGATGGCATCAGCAGCAAAGGGAGGAGGGACGAATATGGCCGAGGCATCGGCACGGGTCTTCTCCACTGCCTCCTTGACGGTATTGAAGACGGGGATGCCGTCAAATCGCTGCCCTCCCTTGCCCGGCGTGACCCCTGCCACCACCTTTGTCCCGTACTCGACCATCTGTTTGGTGTGAAAGGCCCCTTCGCTGCCGGTGATCCCCTGGACTACTACCTTGGTATTATCGCCCACGATGATGCTCATCTTCATTCCTCCACGGATTTGATCTCTTGCGCAGCTTTATTGATTTATCACTTTACGTAAACTGTAAAAAATTGTCAAAAAAATAAGAGAACTCCATAAAACGATAGTCCCTGGGATATTACAGCAGGCCGCTAGGCGTGTCTAAGAATATCCGCTACCTTAGTGGCGGCATCACCCATGCCCTCGGCCACGGTAAAGCTAAGACCGGAATCGGCCAGGATCTTGCGCCCTTGCTCAACGTTTGTCCCTTCCAGCCTAATCAGAACGGGGAGCTTGATCTCCCACTCCTTGGCCGCTTCAATCACCCCTCTGGCGACGGTGTCGCACCGCAGGATACCGCCGAAGATATAGACGAAGATCATCTTGACGTCGGCGTCAGAGAGGAGTATGCGCACCCCCTGCTTGACCATGTCGGACGTTGCCGCCCCTCCCACGTCGAGAAAGTTGGCTGGTTCCGCGCCGGCACTTTTGATGAGGTCCATGGTCGCCATGGCCAAACCCGCCCCGTTAACCATACAGCCCACATTCCCCTGCAATTTGATGTAGTTCAAACGATGGCGGGATGCCTCAACCTCCAAAGGGGCCTCCTGAGAGGTGTCCCGCAAAGACGCAATATCCGCCTGTCGATAGAGGGCGTTGTCGTCGATGTTCAATTTGGCGTCCAAGGCCACTAACCCGTTCTCAATCACCACCAGGGGGTTGATCTCTGCCAAGGAGCAGTCCTTGTCAGTGAAGAGTCGGTATAATTTCAGGATGATTCCGCTGGCCTTCCTCGCCAGGGTGGGATCGAGCCCCAGGAAATAGGCGATACGGTTGGCCTGAAAGGGACGGAGTCCCACCGCAGGATCTACCACCTCAGTGAGGACCTTTTCCGGCGTTTTCGCTGCCACCTGTTCGATCTCCATGCCGCCCTCTGCACTGGCCAAGACCACGAGGCCTGCGCGGGAGCGGTCGATCGCAATCCCCAGGTAGAGTTCTTTTTTGACATCCAATGCCTCTTCCACCAAGATGACGCTCACTGGCTTCCCCTCAGGACCGGTTTGCGGGGTAACCAACTGCCTTCCCAAGAGCTCGGATGCGGCAGCTTCCACCTCCGTGATCCGCTGAATTACCCTGATCCCACCCCCCTTGCCGCGGCCACCGGCGTGGATCTGCGCCTTGAGCACCACCGGTAAGGTACCGATTTCTTGGGCAGCTTTGAAGGCCTCCTGTGAGGTCCTGGCTACCTTCCCGCGGGGAGTAGGGATACCGTATGCTGCAAACAACGCCTTTGCCTGATATTCATGTATCTTCATCTCATTCTCCCTTGCGTCGTCCTGGCTGACCTCGGCTTCTCCTGTTAACCCTTGGGGCGCGGGGGTTCAGCTAATTCGATAAGGACCCCTCCTGAGGTCTTGGGGTGAATGAAGCCCACCTTCATGCCATGAGCCCCTTTTCTCGGGGTTTCGTCGATAAGAAGTGCCCCCTTCTCTTTATAGGCCATGAGCTCGGCCTCGATATCATCTACCTCCAGGCAGATATGATGGATACCAGGGCCGCGAGCAGCCAAAAACTTCGCCAAGCCTGTTTCTTCTTTGGTGGGCTGCACCAGCTCGATCTTGGTCTCTCCAATGGCAAAAAACCCCACCTTCGTGTCCATCCCTTCTATCTCTTCTACATCGGCAAGACTCAGGCCGAGAAAGTGCTGGTAAAATTTGACTGCCTCTTCCAGATTGGGAACCGCTATGGCAATATGATCGATCTTCTTGATCATGTATCCTCCTTATCCTCTTGTCTCCTCAATCATTTCTCTCCACCTGGTCTTTAATGAAGGCGATGATCTCCTCTGTGGTAGCGCCTGGCTGAAATACTTCACCTATCCCCGCTTCCTTGAGAAGGGGGATATCATCGTAGGGGATGATCCCTCCACAGATGACTAAGATATCATCTCCCCCTTTTTCTCGCAACAGTTTGACCACTTCTGGAAAGAGTTGGTTGTGGGCGCCGGAAAGGCAACTGAGCCCCACGACGTCAACCCCCTCCTGGATGGCGGTGGCAACGATTTGTTCCGGCGTTTGGCGGATGCCTGTATAGATGACCTCCATTCCCCCATCTCGCAGGGCACGGGCGATTACCTTTGCCCCGCGATCATGTCCATCCAAGCCTGGTTTGGCGACCAAAACCCTGATCTTCCTCTCGCCCATGGTGCAGCCTCCTTTAGGTGATGATCGTGCGCTCCTTATATTCCCCGAATACCTCCCTCAGGCAATCAGCGATCTCACCCAAGGTGACATAGTGCTTAACCGCATCTAAGATATACGGCATAAGGTTCTCCGTGCCTTGAGCCGCTTTTCGCAATGCCTTGAGGACATCCTTAACCTTGTGGGCATCCCTCCGGCCTCGCACCTTGTCCAACTTTTGCCTTTGATGGCGCTCTACCTCAGCGCTTATCTTGAGAATATTGGTAAAGGGTGCCTCTTTCGTTGTGAACTCATTGAGCCCTACGATAATCTTTTTTTTGTCTTCAATATCCCGTTGATATTGGTAGGCGCTCGTGGCGATCTCCCTCTGCATAAAGCCCGTTTCAATCGCCTTGATGGCCCCCCCTATCTCGTCTATCTTCTTCACGTATTCCGTGGCTCGTTCTTCGATATCATGGGTAAGGGCCTCTATGGCATAGGAACCACCGAGGGGGTCGATAATGTCACCGACACCGCTCTCATGGGCAATGATCTGTTGGGTCCTCAGGGCGATGGCAACCGATTCCTCAGAGGGGAGGGCAAAGGCCTCATCGCGCGAGTTGGTGTGCAGGGATTGGGTCCCTCCGAGCACGGCGGCCAGGGCCTGAAAGGCCACCCGCACGATGTTGTTGTCGGGCTGTTGTGCCGTCAGGGTGCAGCCCGCTGTTTGGGTATGGAAGCGTAGCATCCAGGAGGAGGGCTTCTGAGCCCCAAAGCGCTCTCGCATGATCCGCGCCCACATCCGACGGGCCGCCCGAAACTTGGCGACCTCCTCTAGAAAGTTATTATGGGCCCCAAAAAAGAAGGATAACCTCCCGGCAAAGGAGTCCACATCCATGCCCGCATCAATAGCTGCCTTCACATAGGCGATGCCGTTAGCCAGCGTGAAGGCCACCTCTTGGACTGCAGAGGAGCCTGCTTCACGGATGTGATACCCGCTGATGCTGATGGTGTTCCACTGTGGGAGGTGGCCCTTGCAATAGGAAAAGATGTCCGTAATGATCCTCATGGACTCCTGGGGAGGGTAGATATAGGTACCCCTGGCTGCATACTCCTTGAGGATATCGTTCTGGGTGGTCCCCCTCAGTTGATCCATGGCAACCCCTTGTTTCTCGGCCACAACGATATACATGGCCAAGAGCATGGCAGCCGTGGCGTTGATGGTCATGGAGGTGCTCACCTTGTCCAGGGGGATGCCGTCAAAGAGGGTTTCCATATCTGCGAGGGAATCAATGGCGACACCACACTTGCCTACCTCGCCACTGCAGAGGGGGTGGTCGGAGTCATAGCCTATCTGAGTGGGGAGATCAAAGGCCACGCTTAAACCCGTTTGCCCATGGTTTAAGAGATAGTGATATCTCTGATTGGTCTCTTCGGCAGTAGCAAAGCCGGCATACTGGCGCATGGTCCAGTGTTTTCCCCTGTACATGGTAGGCTGAACCCCTCTGGTGAAGGGGTGTTCTCCTGGGAAACCCAGTTCTGTTAGATAGTCCAAACCCTCTGAATCGATAGGGGTGTATAGCCGTTTGAGAACGATATCCGAGGTAGTTTTAAAGGATTCCCTGCGCTCGGGAGATCGCTTCAAGATCGATTTGAGGGTGGTCTCCTCCCAGCGGCCATATGCATCATTTAGGTTGATCTTGCTTTTCATAAGCCTCACTCCTTAAATAAAATCTGCCACCTGATTAAAATTCCAGGGTAGGGTAGGGGATCAAAACAGCCTTACGGCAGCGGCTAACCCTAGAGAGGGATGTTCCCGTGTTTTTTTGGTGGATTGCCGTCCACCTTGTTCTCGAGTATCTCTAACGCCTGGATCAGCTTTGGCCTGGTCTCTTCTGGCTCGATGATCTCATCGACGTATCCCAGCTCTGCTGCACGGTAGGGGCTGGCGAATTTATCCAGATATTCATCTACCAATTTCTTTCTGGTCTTCTCCTGATCGTGGGCCTCTTCTATCTCCTTGCGGAAGATGATGTTCACCGCCCCCTCAGGTCCCATGACGGCGATCTCGCCAAGGGGGTAGACAAAGTTTATGTCACCTCGGATGTGCTTGCTGGACATCACGTCATAGGCCCCACCATAGCCCTTGCGGGTGATTACCGTCACCTTAGGGACGGTGGCCTCGCAAAAGGCATAGAGGAGTTTAGCACCGTGTTTTATGATGCCGCCGAATTCCTGAGCCGTGCCCGGAAGAAAGCCAGGCACGTCCACAAAGGTCACCAGAGGTATATTGAAGCAATCGCAGAACCGGACAAAGCGCGCTCCCTTCACGGAGGCGTTGATGTCCAAGCAGCCAGCCAGGTAATTGGGTTGGCTAGCTACGATACCAACGGATATACCGTTCAGACGGGCAAAGCCGACGATGATGTTCTTGGCAAAGTGTTCGTGGACTTCCAAGAATCGGCCATCGTCCACCACCATCCTAATGAGCCGGTGCATGTCGTAGGGCTTCCTCGGGTCTTCCGGAACGATGGTCTTGAGCCCCTCTTCCATTCTGTTGGGGTCGTCTTTGGGCTCAATCCGTGCGGGTTTCTCCCTGTTATTTTGCGGGCAATAGGCAAGGAGTTCGCGAATGAGACGTATCGCGTCGGCGTCGTCTTCAGGGGCAAAGTGGGCTACGCCACTCACCGTATTGTGGGTCATGGCACCTCCCAAATCATCTTTGGTGACGGTCTCGTGGGTTGTCGCCTTGATTACCTCAGGTCCGGTGATGAACATGAAGCTGGTTTTTTTGGTCATGAGGATAAAGTCGGTGATTGCTGGAGAATAGACTGCCCCACCGGCACACGGTCCGAGAATAGCAGATATCTGGGGTATAACACCCGAGGCCAGGGTGTTGCGCAAAAAGATATAGGCATAGCCTGCCAGGCTTTCTACCCCCTCTTGAATACGCGCACCCCCTGAGTCGTTCAAACCAATAAGAGGGGCTCCATTCTTCACGGCAAGGTCCATCACCTTGCAAATCTTTTTCGCAAAGGCCATACCCAGAGCCCCGCCAAAGACAGTGAAGTCCTGAGAGAAGATAAAAGCCAGCCTGCCATTGACCTTCCCATATCCAGTGACGACACCGTCACCATAGATCTTCCTCTTCTCCATGCCGAAGTCATGACAATGGTGGGTCACAAACTTGTCCATTTCAACAAAGGTATCTTTGTCCATTAAAAGGTCGATACGCTCCCGCGCCGTTAACTTTCCCATCTCATGCTGCTTTTTGATCTTATCCTCCCCACCAGCCAGTTCAGCCTGTCTCCTTTTCTCTTCTAATTCTCTCCGACGCTTCTCCCTTAAGGACATAGTGCCCTAACCTCCTTTATCGCGGCATAATCTTTCGCATGATCTCTTCGACCAGCGTGTAGGGATCTTTCTCCCTCTTTACGAGGGCCTCTTCTATTCGATCCAACTCGCCATTTTGGCTCAATTGCTGTTGTAGCTTCTTCATTACGGAAGACTTGAGAATCTCCAAAAACTCAAATCTCGCCAGTTCCCTTTCTCGCCTCTGATGAAGACCTTTTTGATGCACCATATCGTAGTGGAGTTGTATCCCCGCCACTAGTTTTTCTATCCCCTTGCCACGTAAGGCCTCCGTTTGATAAATAGGCGGTTGCCAATGATCTGCACGGTTATCCCCCATCTCCAGCATGATCTTGAGCTCCTGCTCCAATCTATCCGACCCCTCATGGTCGCACTTATTGATTACAAAGATGTCTCCTATCTCTAAGATCCCCGCCTTTATCGCTTGGATGTCATCGCCTAAGCCAGGGGCCAAAACCACGATAGCGGTATCGACCGCGTTGCGGATATCCACTTCATCTTGTCCCACCCCCACGGTCTCTACCAGGATAACATCTTTCCCCATAGCCTCCATTACCTTGATGATGGTATGGGTGGATTTAGAGATCCCTCCCAGGTGTCCTCTCGTCGCAAGGCTGTGGATGAAGACCCCTTCATCAAGACTGTGACGCTGCATTCTGATCCTGTCTCCCAAGAGCGCACCGCCGCTAAAAGGGCTTGAGGGATCAACAACGATGACCCCTACGGTCTTCTTTTCTGCTCTCAGGGCCTCGATTATCTTGTCCATCAGGGTGCTCTTGCCGACGCCTGGGGGTCCAGTGATACCAACGATGTGGGCCCTTCCCGACGTAACGTAAAGTTTCTTCAGTTCGCTAATAGAGGACTCGATCCCATCATCGATATCCCTTATCAGACGAGAAGCGGCCTTTATGTCGCCTTTGAGAATCTTTTGGGCTAGGTTCATCTTCAGTTCCGACCTGTGTATTGAAAACTCCACATTATTTTTCGTCCGGTCATGATAGCAATTTATGTAATTTTTTACTACTAGTGAAATTTCACGAAGTTCACGCAAGACATTCGGGGTAGGGGAGTTATAAAACCGATTTTTTATATGGCGTAAAAATTTTTTATCACGATACGGCAGCTCAATGCTGATCTTATCCCTCCTCGTTTCCGACATTAATCTGTCGTAGTGGTGTTGATTAAGGGATAAAATCCCCATACAGGGCTTTGTGCGAAGAATACTTCAAAATAGTTGATTGGCGAGGGGGATGGGTGGCGATCTATGGTAGCCTTTTGTGCCTATAAATGACCAATTAGTTTACATAATATATCTTATCAGACGTATAATTAGCATTTAAAGAAGCACCACCTCTCCTGTGATCTCATCCTCTTGAATTGTGACATAACCTATGCTCCTTCTCTTGGCAAAGTATCTATCCGTGGGCGAACCAGGATTAAAAAAGAGTATATTATCATCAAGATGATTTGCGCCGTTATGGCTATGCCCGTAAATGATACAGCGGACAGCATCATTATAAAAAACCCCTTGTATTCGCTTTTCCAAATCGAGGGGGCCACCCCATCCATGTATAAGTCCGATTTTGATGCCTAATTTTTCGAATACTATCCTTTCTGGCAACAACCTGCGTAGCTCCGGAGGATCCATGTTTCCACAAACAGATATGAAATTGCCCTCTGTTAGCCTTTGCAGATAAAAATAAACGTCAGGATCGGTAAAATCGCCGGCATGTACTAAGATATCGCAATTTAAAAAGCGATCCTTGACCAGGCTTGTAAATTCCTCGGTAACGCTATTAAGATGCGTATCAGATATAACTCCAATTAGCATTGATAAAATTTCCTTATATTATAATAAGTTAGAATATTAAAGATATAAAATACTTTATATTAATAGACGACGAGCCGTTTTTTTTAAACTTTTGCACGAATTTTAGGTCAATGAATTAGAGGTGTCAACTCTCAATCCCTTCTTGATTAGAACGACAATTAGTGGTATTTAGACTATAACGATGGAATTTGATATTACGTGTGCGATATTAGCCGGGGGTGAGAGTCGCCGCATGGGACAGAATAAGGCTTTCATCCAAGTAGAAGGTATCTGGTTATTCGATTATGTCTACGGTAAATGCAAGGAACTCTTTTCCGAGATTATCATTGTTACCAATCAACCCCAGCAATTTGAGGCTTATCAAGCGCAGGTCGTGATAGACGCTATACGCGGGTCCGGCTCTTTGGGTGGTCTCTATACGGCGCTCTTGCAAGCAGGCAATTATCATACCTTTTGCGTGGCCTGCGATATGCCATTTCTCAAGCCTGAACTAATCTCGCATCTTATCGAAAAAAGACTTAATTACGATATTGTGATTCCTAGAACCAGGGAGGGCTCAGAACCCCTCCACGCCATCTACTCAAAACGATGCATCCAACCCATTAAAAAACTGTTGGACAAGGGCGAATTGAAGATCACAAAACTCCTTTCTTCTGAGGTACGTGTTTGCTACTGTGAGGAAGAGGAACTTAAAGAGATCGATCCATTTCTTGCATCATTTACCAACGTTAATACCAGGAAAGACCTCTTGGAAATACAGAGGATATTGAAAGGTGGTCAATGGGAAGTCGCCTAAGACGCGTATCCGTGATTGTATCACTACTCCTTATCTTTATTCTCGGCCCCCTGCCCTCTCACGGTTCATCTCCTCAAGAACTTCTGCTGGTGGGAACCGGCGCCTTTAATGAAGGTTTTTATCAGGTAGCGGAAGCTCAATTTCGTGCGTTTTTACGGACATATCCCCGCCATATCCATGCCCCAAAGGTTATGTATCTCTTGGGAAAAGTACTTTATGAACAAAAAAAGTTTGCCGAGGCCAAAGGGATGTTTGTCGAATTAGTAACATCGCCAAAGGCTCTTCGAGCGAGCGATGCGGTATATTTCTGGCTGAGCCGCACGTGTGAAAGATTAGGTGATCTACCGAATGCTCAAACCAATCTCCTGACTCTGGTCACAAGATACCCACAAAGCCCTTGGTATCATCCTTCTCTCTTTCTCCTCGGTAAAATTTCTTTTCAGGAGGGACAATACAAGAGCTCGGAGATGTATCTCAAGAAGTCTCTACAGGACCGCAAGATTACCCCATCTCTTTCCTGTAGTGCCAAATTTTGGCTGGGGCTCGCCCTTTATGAACAGAAGAGATACAGGGAGACGGAGGATCTTTTTCAGGACGTAGTTGAGAGCAAATTCAAGGAGGATCTTATCGAGGAGGCCCTTTATTGGTGGGGAGAAACCCTTATGAAGCTGCAAAAATATAAAAAGGGAGCGGTGGTCTTCCGTATCCTCCTGGATCGTTTTCCTCAGTCGTCTTTCACCGCCCATGCCCTCTATGGGGAAAGTGTATGCCTGTATATGTCTCAAAGAAAGGAAGAGGCATTAAGAGGACTTTTGACTTTAAAGAATGGCTTTTCCCATACACCGCTGCTCCCCCACGTCTTGTCATTTACGGGAGCGATCTATATCGACCTTACGAGATATCAGGAGGCCATAGAGGTCTTCAAGGAGTTTCTGAGCCGTTTTCCCCGGGATCAGATGAGAGTACAAACGCTTTTGAACTTGGGATGGTGCTACCTCAAGCGCGGAGAACTCGCACGCGTTAAGGAGATAACCTATGAAATAGTTAAACTGGCCCCTCCTGAACGAGAAAAGGCATTGGCACAATATATACTTGCTGAGCTCAATACCTACGAGGGGAACTGTCAAGAGGCCATGCCTTATTGGTTCAATCTCCTTAATACCTCGATGTATCGCCAAGAAGCCCTCTTTAAAATAGCCGCCTGCTCTTTTCAAGAAGGGAAGTATAAAGAAGGCCTAGTTAATATAGATCTTTTGCAACTGGAATTCCCAAATTTTTACAAGATGGATGAAGTTCTTTGGATCCAGGGTGAATCATTCAGAGCACTAGGAAATATATCCGAGGCAAGCACGGCTTACGTCAGAGCCATAAAAGAATATAAAAGATCATCATGGCATCCCTGGTACCTCTATAGGATGATAGCCATTTCCGCGGACGAAGAAGATATTCGGCAAGCAGAAAGATATTTTGAAATCCTGCGTAAAAAACACCCTTTACATGAGCTATTTTATGAGGCAGCCCTCAAAGTCGGCATAAAAAAGGCGGGGAAGGCTGACTATGAATCATCTCTCAAGTACCTCGCCATCGCTGCACATTCGCCGAATAGCAACGCAGTGAAAAATGCCGTGTGCTGGCAAGGGGAGATCTATTTTGATCTCAATGAATACCAAAAGTCTATGAATTCCTACGAAAGGGTCCTCGTTGATAATCCTTCCTCAGGAGATGAACTCGATGCCATGGCCTATATAGAAATGGGTAACATTAGATACCTTTGGGATGATGCAAAGCAGGCAAAGGAGGCGTATAAGAAGGCCATAGAAGTCTCTCATGACGATAAAATTAAAGAAAAGGTAAAGTTGCTTTTAAAGGAAATAAAAGCAGCAAAACATGGAGGCACCTAATGGTGCGATGGAAGATTCAGGAGATGGACAAGAGTCATCTAGAGCAAGTCATGGAAATTGA
>Ga0214474_1000312_pt1 | contig 24933 bp, 26 predicted proteins | sample RVTome_2_FD_187335 | JGI IMG/M metagenome (GOLD analysis project Ga0214474, IMG submission 187335) | Soil microbial communities from uranium-contaminated site in the Upper Colorado River Basin, Wyoming, United States - RVT95D214 HiSeq ... | reverse complement strand
TTCCGAAGGAACTGTTGCGCGCCGAGCTCAACATTCCAGACCTCCCAGAGAGAGATGTAGTCAAGCATTTCGTGAACCTGTCCCAGATGAACTTCGGTGTGGACAACGGCCTGTACCCCCTTGGGAGTTGCACGATGAAGTACAACCCTAAGATTTGCGACGAGGTTGTGTCATGGGACTCTGTGGCAAACATACACCCGCTCCAGGACACTTCGACCATTCAAGGGGCTCTCAGGATAATGTACGAGCTGGAGAGGATGCTGTGCGAGATTGGCGGCGTGGACTCTGTGACGCTACAGCCAGCAGCGGGCGCCCACGGCGAGTACACCGGGATGCAGATGGTGAGAGCGTATCACGAGCTTAGGGGCGAGGTCAGAAACGAGATAGTCCTGCCCGACACGGCCCACGGGACCAACCCAGCGAGCGCCGCAATGGTCGGGTATGACGTCCTGGAGCTGCCCTCGAAGGAGGGGTGCGTGGACGTGGAAGCGCTGAAAGCGGCGGTGTCGAGGGACACGGCCGCATTCATGCTGACGAATCCGAACACGCTTGGCCTGTTCGAAAAGGACGTGAAGGAGATAGCCGGCATACTCCATGACGCCGGCGCTCTTCTCTACTACGACGGCGCCAACCTCAACGCCATCATGGGCAAGACTTCCCCTGGAAGGATGGACTTCGACATCGTCCACTTCAATCTCCATAAGACGTTCGCGACTCCTCACGGAGGAGGAGGCCCCGGCGCAGGGCCGGTCGGCGTCAAGAAGAAGCTCGAGGAGTTTCTCCCTATCCCAAGGATCGTCCATCACTCCAGCCAATATGGTCTGGACTCGAACAGGCCGAACAGCATCGGGAAGGTGAGGGCGTTCTTCGGCAACTTCGCGGTCCTGGTTAGGGCCTACGCGTACATCAAGATGCAGGGAGGCAATGGATTGGAGTCCGTCTCCGAGAACGCAGTGCTGAACTCCAACTACCTCAAGCACAACCTGAAAGGGACTTTCGAGCTGCCGTACGACGACCTGCGTAAGCACGAGTTCGTCCTCAGCGGCAGGCCCCTGAAGAGCAAGGGGCTGAGGACAATGGACTTCGCGAAGCGTTTGCTGGACTACGGGTTCCACGCGCCAACCGTGTATTTCCCCCTAATCGTAGAAGAGGCGATCATGATAGAGCCGACCGAGACTGAGTCGAAAGACACGCTGGACAGATTCATCGAGGCGTGCAAGACCATAGCCAATGAGGACCCAGAACTCCTTCACAACGCCCCACACAACACGGCCCGCCGGAGGCTTGACGAGGCGAAGGCAGCCAGGGACATGGTCTTTAGCTGGCGTGCGTACGAGAAGAAGAGAGCGGACCGCTCCGCGGCCAAGGCCTGACCTGTCACTTCCTGGGCTTGAAGTTAGCGCAGATAAGAGTCCTTGTTCCATTGACGCCAGTTATCGTGCGAATCTTGGTAAGGACGACATCGCACAGGTCGTCGTAGTCCTTGCTTTCAATCCTGGCGATCATGTCGTATTGCCCGAAAAGCTGGTGGACCTCGGTGAACTCGATGAACCTCTTCATCTCTTCGAGGACGTGGGATTCCTGCCCCGTTGCGGTTGTTATCAGCACATAGGCGACGACCAGCATGACCACCTTGAGATAGCTGTAAGCGACTTGGTCGTACTTATATCCTCTAGAAAGGCAACCTCCTGGCACGCTGCAGCAACTCGGTGCACAACAATGAGCATCTCGGAGGCGCTGGCGCTCCTTACAGGCATCCCTCGAAAACGGTTATCTACGATTACCCCCCATAGCAGTCGGTCCAATGTCAGGATTCGTGGTGCTCGAAGGAATCGACGGATGCGGGAAGTCGTCCGTCGCGAAGGCGGTCGCGAAGGCTAGGCCGAAGGCAGTCCTCACAAGCGAGCCGACGGACTCCTGGATGGGCAGGGCTGTGAGGAGAGGCGAGGGGAAGGAGACAAGCCCCTACACTGACGCGCTCCTGTTCATGGCAGACAGGGCACAGCACACGGATGAGATTGCCAGTATGCTAAGAAAGGGAAAGCTTGTGATTTGTGACCGATACTACCACTCCACGGTCGCCTATCAAACCGCCTCTCTGAAGCTCAAAGGGCTCGGAGACAACTTCGGCTGGCTCCTGGAGGCGAACACCAGGATTTCCCTCAAGCCCGACATCACATTTCTCTTCTTGATAGACCCCGAGACGGCCCTCGCGCGCATAGGCTATAGATCCGAGCTCTCGCGGTTCGAGAGACTCGACTTCTTGAAGGAGGTCCAGAGGAACTACATGAGGTTAGCTCGGAGGGATCGAACCATCGTGAGAATGGACGCTTCGGCCAGCCTCCCGCTCGTCGTAGAGAGGGTACTAGCCATCCTTAAGGAGAGGAACCTTTAATATTCACCTCGCATTAAGAAAGTGTTACAATGCACCCAGCCGACCACCTGAGAGGAACCAAAAGCGACAAGCTGAAAGGACGCAAGATCGTCCTTGGCATCACGGGCAGCATCGCTGCCGTCGAGTCCGTGAGGCTGTGCAGAGAACTCATCAGGCATGGAGCCGAGGTTGACGTCGTCATGTCGAAGGACGCGCAGACAATCGTTCACCCTTGGTCGCTCGAGTTCGCTTCTGGGAGGCCAGTGACGACACAGATCGACGGCAGGGTACAGCACGTATCCCTATGTGGTGACGTCCCTGACAAGGCCGATCTGCTCCTGATAGCCCCCTCGACTGCAAACACGATCTCAAAGATAGCCATGGGGATAGACGACACAACGGTCACGACATTCGCCACAACCGCACTAGGAAGCGGAACTCCTGTCATAGTTGTGCCCGCAATGCACGGGACCATGATCAAGCACAAGGTTGTGATGGACAACATCAGGAAACTGAAGGCGATGGGCGTGACGGTCCTTGAGCCCAAAGTGGAGGAATCGAAGGCCAAGATGCCCGAGACCGATTATATCGTCGCCTCGGTCATCGCAATGATAGGGAAGCGGGACCTCGACGGCAAGCGCGTGTTGGTGATCGCCGGAGCGACAGAGGAGCCTTTGGACGACATCAGGGTTGTCACGAACAGGAGTTCGGGGGAGACCGGCCTGGAGCTTGCCAAGGCGGCCTACGAGCGCGGAGCGAAGGTTGACCTCTGGATGGGCAGGTGCGATGTGCGGATACCAGATTATCTGAGAACAACCAGGTTCTCCTCGTTCAGGGATTTGGAGACTCTTGTCCGGAAGGTCAAACACGATATAGTCTTGTTTCCGGCTGCGGTGTCGGACTACTCCCCAGAGAAAATCCCCGGGAAGATTCCTTCCGATAAAGAGAGGCTCACGCTCGTCCTGAAACGCAATCCGAAGCTAATCGATCGCATCAGGGCGAAGGTCAAGGTTGGCTTCAAGGCGCTGGCTCGGAAGTCGGATGACCAGCTTGTCCAAGAGGCGACGAAGCTGTTGAAGCGGGCGAAGTGCTCGTTCGTTGTCGCGAATAGAATCGAGGATGTCAAGCCCGGAATCACCAGGGTCATGTTGGTCCACAAAGATGGCGAAGCGGAGGAGCTGAAAGGAACGAAGCTTCAAGTCGTTGACCGGGTCCTTGATGCGGCTGCAAGGCTGGTCTGATGAAGTCGCGAGCGTTCTCTCCTGGCCATATCACGGGATTCTTCCAGATCTGCAGGTCCCGCGACCTGTTGTCTACAGGGTCGAGAGGGGCAGGGATGTGCCTGTCGCTCGGGGCGCGATCCGAGGTCACGATTCAGCCAGCTTCGAGGCTGTCAGTCACTGTCACAATAGACGGCGTGACAGACAGGGCTGAGGTCACGCGAGAGGCTGTCAAGCATCTCGTTGGCCCCGGCCATTACGAGGTCTCGGTGCGAACCACGCTCGACCTTCCACAAAGCCAGGGTTTCGGCATGAGCGCTGCAGGCGCTCTCTCCACGAGCATGGCGCTTGCCAAGATGCTTGGCCTCAGCAGACAGAAAGCCTTTGAGGCCGCACACATCGCAGAGATCAAAACCGGATGCGGGCTGGGAGATGTGTCCGCAATTCACCGCGGGGGGATGACGGTTAGGGAGAGACCGGGCCTGCCGCCAATCGGAAAGGTCAGTAGGATACCCGGCACTCCGAAGGTGGTCTTGGCCGTCGTAGGGAGAAAGCTCCTGACGAAGAGTGTGCTATCTGATCCCGTGAAGGCGAGGGCGATAAACGCGTCTGGCTCGGCGATGGTGGAACGGATGCTAGAGAGGCCGAATCTGGAGAACCTGATGGGGCTTTCGAAGACATTTGCAATAGAGTCCGGACTGGCCTCGAAGAAGCTCGCAATGGCGATTGGAGCTGCGGAGGAATTCGGGATGGCGAGCATGGCTATGCTGGGGAATTCGGTCTTCGCTGTGGGCGACCTTGTGAGACTAAAGGACGCACTCTCGGAGTTCGGTGATGCCTTCACGTGCACGATTGACACGAACGGGCCGAGGACTCTGTGACCCTCTGTTATTCGAACAAGGTGAAAAGCTTGTCGTCCCCGCCGACATCGAACAATCCTATTCTCGCGCCGCTATCGAGCCATCCATGGGAGTAGTTCACGCACGCGAACGCGTTCACGAGATCACCCTTTCTAGCGAAATCCTTCGCGTCCTCGAAATACGCTCTGGCCATCTTCAGAAAATCCTCTGCGATCCTGCGGTTGAATGATCTCTCAGGAGCGGACATCTTCAGCTTAGAAAGGGCCTCGGAGGTTATGCAGATATATCGCTCGACCCGCTCCTCGGTTATCACGGTACCCTTCCCGGGCATCTCTACATCCTCTTGGAGGGAATGACCTCCACGCTCTCGCCGCCGTGCTTGGACTCCCTCGGCCTTATCTCCACGAACAAGGGCATGGAAACCCCACCGCCCGTGACGATGGATGTCCCTATCGGCAGGCGCTGGATCTCCTCTTCCATGCCGTCCGTAAGACCTTCGATCGAAGCCGTGATGGCCTTGAGGTCGTTCGGGTTGTTGACCTTGAGTATGATCTGCGTGTTGCACTGGCTCAGCACGTTCTTGTCGACCTTGGCCGGTCTCTGCGTGATGATCATCAGGCCCAGGCCGAACTTCCTGCCCTCCGAAGCGATGGTCCTGAACACCTTGGAGCACGCCACTACTCCCTGCTGCGGGCAGAAGTTGTGCGCTTCCTCCACGACGAGCATCATAGGAGGTATCTTGTCCACTTTTCTCAGCTCGAACAGAGCGTTGCCCACTCTGTTGACGATGAGCTCCTGTATATCCGGAGGAGTCCCCCTCAGGTTTATGATCGTGGTCTTTCCTTTCTGGATCAGCTCGTCGATCTTCGTGCCCTGCTCGGCGAAGACATCGACCTCACTGAGGTACTCCAGCTCGGTTATCAGTCCCGCGCTGGATGCTTCTCCGCTCTGCTCGAGCACGGCGATTATGTCATGCAAGGAGTAGTTGTCTTTCGTCTCTTTGAGTATGTCAACTGCCTTTCGAAGCATGGTGAGGTACGACCGGACGTTCTTAATGTTCGTGAGGCCAAGGATGTCCCGGGCATCCAGGTTGTGCAGTGTGAATTTCAGCGGCTTCGCGTTCTTGTTGATGTTCGTGTCGGTAGCGAACTCGACTATCTTGTCCTCGTAACCTTTCGGGCTGACCCCGAAATCCCTCGTGGTCTTCTTGACAGTCCCCTTGTGTTTCATCGTGGAGTACTCGCCGTGGGGATCGATAACGCAGCAGGTTACCTGGTGCTTCATGAACTCCTCGATGAGCGCCCCCGAGCAGTACGACTTGCCACCGCCAGTCTTGCTCAGTATGCACACGTGTTTCGATACGAGTGTGTTGATATCGAGCTCGACCCTGATGTTGTGCCCAGTGAGAAGGCCGATGTACGCGCCAGCGTCGAAGTGCTCCCTGATGCCGACGATGCTCTTGATCAGCGCCTCATCAGCCCGGTACACCACGGCACCTGCTTTCAAGGGCGTTCGGGGGACCTGAAGCAGGTTCCGGTCGTCCCTGTAGCCCACGACCGATATGATCGCGACCTCCTTCTCGTCAAATGGAACTGGTGTCCCAGACGTCATGGAGGTCACGCCGTCAATGGTAAGGTTCGTGCGCCGCTCGATCTCCGAGACCTGGCCGAGCACCCATCCGTTTATGTCGTGCTTGACCTGCACGTACTCCATCTTCTCCAGGGGTGCAGTCACGCCTAGGTTGAACTTCAGAGTCCCCACATTGCCGAATATGATACCCACGGGTGTGAGACCATCGACGGTCCTGTGTCTCGAAGCCTTGGCTTCCTTCCTCGGATGAGTCTCCGCGTTCTCACGAGGAATCGAGTCCTGCAGGCTCGAGTCCGCCGACTGAGAAGAGAGATACAGCTGGTCAGTACCTTCGTTCACGTGCATCCCATCTCTGCTGGGCTTATATGCTGATATCCTCTATATATTTTTTCGGCGAGCCGCCCAGAGCCCGAGAACCGCCAAGATATATGAGAAAGCACACCATTCCGAGTTGCCGATACCATGTTCGTAGTCGGAGGGTCCGCATCGCAGCTGCTCTCGAAGGAGCTTGCGAAATGCCTGAAGGCGAAGTTGGCTAAGGTAGAGGTAAAGCGATTCCCCGATGACGAATGCTACGTGAGGATCCATGACGACCTCGATGGGAAGGACGTCTTCGTGGTTCAGACCACCTGGCCCGACAAGAACATCGTAGAGCTCTTCCTCCTGCAGGACGCGGTTCACGAGTTTGACGTCTCGACGGTCACCACTGTGGTCCCGTACTTCGGCTACGCGCGACAGGACAAACAGTTCGAGAAAGGAGAACCGATTAGCGCGCGCGCTATCGCGCGACTCATACAAAACCAAACGGATGCATTCCTGACTGTCGACATACACGCTACTAACATCATAGATTGGTTTGATGAGGTCTCCGCGAAGAACGTGAACGCGTACCCAGAGATCGGCAAATTCCTCAAGGGCTTGGGAGTCCAGGTCGTCCTGTCACCTGATGAGGGCAGATGGGAGAACGCGAAGCGCGTGGCGGACATCGTCAACTGCGAAGCCGACTTCCTCGTCAAGGAGAGAATAGACGGCGAGACCGTCCAGATGGCCCCGAAGAAACTGGATGTGAATGACAAGACCGTAGCGATCGTCGACGACATCATAGCGACGGGCGGAACGATAGCCAAGGCCGCGGAGCAGCTGAGGAAGCATGGTGCAGCAAGGATTTTCGCAGCGTGCACGCACGGGGTCTTCGCAAAGGACGGGCTCAATAAGCTGAGGACCGTGTGCGACGCTATTTATTCGACGGACACGATAGAAAACCCAACGACCTCGTTGACCGTCGCCCCGCAAATAGCCAGACTTGCGCTAGACATGTAGCGTCGAGACCGCAAGCTACATAAGCCACTCCATGTTTCTCGACCACGCCATGAAGAAGGCAGAGGACTTCAACGAGTGGTATAACGAGATAGTCGAGAAGGCGAACCTGACGGACAAAAGGTACCCGATAAAGGGGATGAACGTCTGGACGCCCTATGGCTGGAAGATGATGCAGGCCATAGACTCCCACATTAGGGAGGAGTTTGACGCTACCAACCACCAGGAAGTCTGCTTCCCGCTGCTGATACCCGAAGACCAGTTCGCGAAAGAGAAGGAGCACATCAAAGGCTTTGACACGGAGGTCTTCTGGGTCACGCACGCGGGACTTAACCCGCTCGATGTCAAGCTGCTGCTGAGGCCGACAAGCGAGACCGCGATGTACCCGATGTTCGCCATCTGGGTGAGGTCGCATGCAGACCTGCCCCTTAAGGCCTACCAAATCGTCAATACATTCAGATACGAAACGAAGCAGACGAGAGCGTTCATCAGGGTTCGAGAGATCCACTTCTTCGAGGCACACACTTGTCACGCAGACTTCGACGACGCGGAGCGTCAGGTCAGAGAAGATTACGAGATAATGGCCAGGCTCGGAAAGAAATGGTGCATCCCTTACAGGCTCCTCAAACGAACCGATTGGGACAAGTTCCCCGGGGCGTCCTACACTGTCGGCATCGACACCGTACTTCCTTCGGGCAGGAGTCTCCAGCTGGGATCGATTCACCAGTACAGGGACAACTTCTCGAAGCCCTACGATATCATGTACGAGGACGAGAAAGGCGAGCACCGGTACGTACATCAGACCACGTACGGCATGAGCGAGAGACTACTGGGCGCGGTGGTCGCGATCCACGGAGACGATAAGGGGCTAGTGCTGCCTCCAGACATCGCCACGAACCAGGTGGTCATAGTCCCGGTGCTCGCGAAAGGACACTCGGAGAAGGTCACCGCGGCGGCGAAGGAGCTGTACGCGGAGATCAGAAGCTCGGGAGTCAAGATTCATCTCGATGACAAGGACGTCAGGCCCGGGGTCAAGTACTACGATTGGGAGCTCAAGGGCGTCCCGCTGAGGCTCGAACTCGGCATGAAGGATATTGAGAAGGAGAAAGTGACCTTCGTGAGGAGGGACACGGGGGTCAAGTCCCTGCATGACCGGAAGCATGCGGTCAAGGAGGTCAAGGACATGCTCTCGCTGATTTCGCGCGAGATGCTTGGGCGCGCGATGAAGGACATGGAAGCCAACATCGTGTCCGTCGAGTCGTTGGACACCCTTCCTGAGAAGATGCTCAGGGCCGGGTGGTGCGGAAGCGAGGAGTGCGGGCATGAGATAGAGGCTCGCTCCAACAGGAATATTCTCGGGACGCCGATAGACGGTGAGGAATGGAAAGGCGCCTGTGTGATCTGCGGAAAATCCACGAAAACCGTGGTTTATCTCGCGAACGCCATGTAGGCCGCTACTTCGGAGATACGGGCCGCTTTCTGTACAACAGTATGCCTAGGATGCCGAACGCCACAAGAGGCATCCAGATTGAGTATATGCCTATGTTCCCCCGGTCGAACGGGTTCCAGGTATCGTAAACGACGCCCCATCCCCAGTAGAGGACGATACCAGCGATGAGAAGCAGGGTGAAGAACCCGAGTGCTACCTTTCTCTGGAACTCAGCTCCTTCGCCTTCTGCCATGGACGCGCCCAATGAGTTGGCTGTATAAATTGATTTTCATAGCGTAGCCTCTCCGACCAGCATCAGCAAGCAGGCTACGACCATGCCAGAGAACACAAAAAGGGTTTGGTGTGGCCTCTACGCTAGATTGGCCTATCCGCCCGGCGCGGAGGTCCCGAGCTTGAGGAACTCCTCTTCATCCTTCAGCGCCTGCTCGAAAATCTCGTAACCCTTATCGAGCTGGGCCTTCGAGATGCAAAGCGGAGGCGCGATTCTGAACACGTTGCCGAAGAAGCCAGATGTGATGGTCATCAGGCCAGCCCTCCAGCACTTGCCCTGGATGTTCGTGGCCTCGTGCGGTTCCTTCGTGTACTGGTTCTTGACGAGCTCGACGCCGATCATCAGGCCCTTGCCCCTGACATCCCCGATGATCTCCCTCTTCTGCTGCATCTCCTTGAGCAGCTTCATCGAATACTCGCCCAACTTCGCTGCCCTGTCCGCCAGGTTCTCTTCGATTATCGCCTGCACATGCGCCAGACCGGCGGCCATAGTGATAGCGTTGCCGCCGAAGGTGGATGAGTGTGATCCCGGACGCCACTTCCTCATTATGTCGTGCTTCGCGATTATCGCGCCCAACGGAACGCCTCCTCCGAGCGCCTTGCCCATGATGAGGATATCTGGTACCGTGTTCCAGTGCTCGCACGCGAACATCTTGCCGGTCCTCGCGAAGCCAGTCTGGACCTCGTCGAATATCAGCAACGCACTCTGAGCGTCGCAGATCTGCCTTAGCCTAGGCAGGAATTCCTTCGGCGGGACGACATAGCCTCCCTCGCCTTGGATGGGCTCGACGAATATCGAGGCGATCTGGTTCGTCGTGCCGCCCATCTGAAGCACTTGCTTCTCCAGATAGTCCATGCACCACATCCCGCACTCGGGATAGGTCTGCTTGAACGAGCACCTGTAGCAGTACGCGAACGGCGTGAATATGATTCCCGGCGCCATCGGTCCGTAGCTGTACCTGAGCTTGAGCTTGGAAGTCAGGGCCAGCCCAGCGCCGATCCTGCCGTGGTACGAGCCGAAGAACGCGATATGCTCGCTCCTCTTCGTGTGATATCTCGATAGCTTCAGCGCGGCTTCCACTGCTTCTGCGCCGCTGTTCCCGAAGAATGTCCCCTTCAATGCCTTGCCCGGCGAGATCTCGGATAGGAGCTTTGCGAAGTACGCCTCCTTATCGAAATATGCGTCGTTCGCCATCGAGTGGATGAGCTTGCCTGCCTGCTCCTGTATCGCCTTCGAGACCTTGTAGTGGGTCCAGCCAGCGTTCTGCACGGCTATCCCAGACGAGAAGTCGAGCAGTATGTTCCCATCTGCGTCCATCACAGACGCGCCCGCGGCTTTCTCTATCGTGAAGGTGAAGCATCTGTCGTATGCGTATGACACGTAGTCCCTGTCGATCTTGATGATCTCCTTGCTCTTCGGACCCGGAGCCCTTACGATGATCTTGGGAGCCTCTCGCGCCCACTGGGGAACCCAGTCAGGCAGGGGGAACTCTTCGCCCGCAGTCTCTGACTTCTGTTCTCCTTCAGCGGTTTTTGTCTCCTTGAGCGGTTGTGCGACCGACTCGTTGTCTACCATTTCACTCATCCCTACTCCTCCCGAGATCTTTCGAGAGTCAGCGCACCCGTTGGGCAGGCCTTCAGGCACTTGGGGTCGCCCTGGCACAGGTCGCATGTGTATGCTGTTTCCACACCGAATTGGCCTTCGAAGAAGACCGCGTCGTATGGGCACCGGGGAATGCATGCCATGCATGCGAAACACCTGTGCTCATCGAGCGTCCAGAACTTGCCTTGATCGTGAAACTCGAGAAGAGCGGATGGGCACACCTCGCTCGGCGGGCAGTGCTCGCAGTGCACACAATAGGTAGCGGAGTACGTGTCGCCCTTCTTCACGACCTTGATCCTTTCCTTGCCAGAAGCGACGTTCGAGGTATGAGAAGAGCTGCAGGCTTTCTCGCACTCCAAGCATCCATTGCATTTGTCCGAGTGGAATACCAGCCCGAACTTCTTGTTTGTATGAGTCATCAGTCCATCCTCCTGAGTTCACACGTCCTAACAAAGTGATGGCGTGATAATGTCAGGGAACTAGGCTCTTACAATCCACCTTAAGCCACTCATCTGATATATATTCTTGGAAACATGAGTATTTCTAGGTTGTCTATGTGCAATCTCCAATCGAAATATATGAAAGAATTTCAACAAACCGGGGGAAAAACTTGAAAATTTCTCAATTACGATATGGTAATCGGCGACCTTTCAATCCCAAGAAAAAGAATGGTGAAAAGGGGTCGAAGAAGAGGTTTTAATTTCGATTCCAATATAATAACGAGAACCGTCGCCTATCCTACCGGGTCTCGACATCAGGATGGAGCGAAACGAGGCACTGGCTGGGCTACACGTACATCACACGCCACATGTGGCCATTCGCCGGCGATCACTTGAGGTAGTCTAACTTCTTCGTGATGTCGGCGAGGCCTGCGGCCTCCAGCGACTTCCTGGTGGGCCTTCCCTGGTCGTCCCAGCCCCAGAGCTTGTAGTACTCCGCCAGCATCTTCTCGAAGTCTGCTCTCGGGACTACCTTGCCCTTGGTTTTTCCTGACTTCAGGGGCTCCTTCTCCATCCTCTCGGGCAGATTGTCATCCTTCTTGGTGAACCCCTCTCGAGCGTTGAACGCGCGCGTGAGGTTCCAGACTCGCTTTCCAATGGACCGGAGATACGCTTCATCTGCGGGAACGCCCGTGACTGCGGTGTAGTACTTCGCCATGTTAGCGAAGTTCACAGCATAGAAGTCACAGAAGATGAAGCTCCACTTAACGCTCGTCCTCGTGTTATCCTCCACGCATATCGCAGCCTTGCCATCGGGATTCCACGGGTCGCCGCTCCCATAGGCATCCTGCGCAACGGGCCACGCTCTGTTATGATCGGCGCCTCGGTCCGATGTGGCATACGCGAGTGCCATGCCGATGGAGCCTCGCGGATCGTACGCTGGATACTCACAACCCTTGGATTCGATCACCAGCTTCTCTGCGCCCTTGCCGATCTTCTTGGCAGCTCTCTTTGATCCGTCAGCAAGCGCATCCCCGATGTGCTCTCTCTTAGCGATCATCGCTGGCATCTTAACGAAGGCCTCCTCGTTGCCGAACTTCAGATCCAGGCCCCCTGTGTCCTTCTTAGTCAACATCTTCCTTTCGTATAGGTCCATCGCGAACGCAGTGACGCTTCCCGCTGACATAGTATCCAGCCCGAGCTTGTCACACTCCTCTGCGAATTTGACGATCGTCTCGATGTTCTTGATCCCGCAGTTGGAACCGGACAATCCGATGGTCTCGTATTCCGGACCCTCCGTCGACGCTCCCTTGAACGCCCCCTTACTGACCTTCGACCAGCTGCCACACGCGATTCCGCAACCCATGCATGCCTTCCTTCTCACGAGGACCCTGGTCTTGAGGGCATCCGAGTTGATGCCGGCTGAGCCTTCGAACTCCCCTGAGCTCCAGTCCCTTGTCGGCAATATTGCGGCATTCTGGCTCATGTCGACAATTATCGGTGTCCCGTCAGTGATTGAGCCGGCGTGATCGGGATTCTCGACAACATCCTTGAGCAACATCTCCTTGGACATCTTCATGAGCTCGTCTATGTTGGGCACTTCGACTCCAATTGTGCCCCGGCAGGCAACCGCCTTCAGGTTCTTCGACCCGAAGACCGCGCCGCCACCCCCTCTCCCAGCGTTCCTGGTTAGGTCACTCGTAACACCGGCTATCAGCGAGAGCTTCTCACCTGCTGGACCGGTCGAGGCAACTCTGGCGCTCTTCTGCCCGGTCTCCTTGCGGATAAGCTCCTCCGTCTTGAAGTTGTCCTTTCCCCAGAGGTTCTTCGCGTCGCGCATCTCAGCTTTGCCATCATTGATCCACAGATAGACTGGCTTGTTTGCCTTGCCCTTTATGATCACGCCGTCGAAGCCAGAGTACTTGAGTTCAGGACCGAAGTATCCGCCCGCATAGCTGTCCAGGAAGGTCCCCGTCTGTGGAGACTTTGTGACAACCGCGTATCTGCTGGTCAAAGGAACCATCGTGCCGACGAGAGGCCCAGTCCAAATCATGAGAACATTATCTGGCGACAGGGGATCCACGCCTGGCTTCAGCTCCTCAAAGAGATACCTCGCTCCGAGCCCTTTTCCGCCTATGAACCGCTTTGCCCACTCGCGGTTGAGTGGCTCCGTGGCGATCTTCTCGCTAGTCAAGTCGACTCTTAACACCTTTCCAGTGTAACCATCTGCCATTCAAATCACCTCTTGATTACGCCCCTGGGACAGATCTCAACGCACTGGGGGACACCTCCACAGAGATCGCATTTTACCGAATAGGAACCTGACGGGTCTAACCAGCAGCCCTCGTAAGGACAGGCTTCGACGCAAGCGCCACACCCAGTGCACTTCTCCTTGTCGACAATGTATATGCCTTGTACGTCATCAAGGACAATTGCCTCTTCGGGGCACGCCTCGACACAGGGGTGCTCATCGCAGTGGATGCAGTAGCTCAGTTTGAACTCTGCCGGTTCTGGAAACTTGTCTTCCACATTGATGCGGGATTCGCTCGGATTGAACTTGCCTACATGCCTGCCTGAGCAAATCAGCATGCACTGCTGGCAGCCAATGCACTTCTCCTTTTCGACCTTCAAACCCTTGCTCATGACTTCGATCCTCCTGAATCCAAGATCTCCCCTTCAAAGGTGGCACTAAGGGCGCTAACGTGTTGTGTCAACAAATCCTGACGCAACTCCCTATTACCAGTCCCCATCGAGATACGGCAAAGTGAACGCCAAGGCCGTATTTAGACCTTCTCGGTTTCGAGTGATAGGACTGGGCTATCTGGCCCGTCGTGTGCGCGCGCAGCAGGGGGGGCGCCGATATGCTCGATTCGGCTTATCGGATGATACAACGGCAAAGATGATTTAAATATGAATTGTTATAATAATTATTAGCAGGAGAGGAGCCTGTATGAGCATCGCGGCTGTGGTGATTGTGGTGATATTCATCATCGTCATAGCGACGGCAGGCTTCGTCTTCCTGAGACTGGCCTACAGCCCCGACAACCTGCAACCAATCTATCCCACACCACAAGTTCCCGGGCCGCTTGCCAACTTGCCGATGCCGGAAGAGAATAAGTCTGCCCGCATTCGATCTGAATCTGGCAGCGAGCGGCCCAGAAAGAAGGACATGAGGGATGCCCCGCTCCCAAGGTGTCCGAAATGCGGTAACGCAATCGCTTACATGGAGGAGAAGTGCTCCAAGTGCGGCGCTGACGTAGATCTCCGATTCGCAAGGCAAGGTCCCTGAGTGACTGCTTATAAACATCTACCGTGATTGGCATCCACATGATCCAAGAGGGGACCCGCGTCCTGCTAGTCGATGCTGGAGGGAAGAAGGTCCAGTTCGTCGCGGCCGATAAGATGATTGAGGTCGGAGGCCTGGGCGTAGTCGACGGTAGCCGCGTCTGCTCCTCCTCGTTCGGGGACACGATACAGGTCGGGGGGCGCGAGTTCCTTCTCCTGAAGCCGAGCGTCCGAGACATCATCGGAATAATCCAGAGAAGAGCGCAGATAATAATCCCCAAGGACAGCTTTCAAATCCCTCTCCACTTGGACCTCGGGTGCGGGAGCACCGTCATAGAGGGAGGCGTCGGATCTGGCGCACTGGCGGTTGTATTGCTGAAAGCGGTCGGACCTTCCGGGAAGGTATACTCATTCGACACTAGGAATGACCACGCGGACCTCGCAAAGAAGAATGTTGCGATGGCTGAGAACTCTGCGTGCTGGGAGCTTCGCATCGAGGACATATGCACGGCGGACCTCCCGAAGGACGTCGATGCAGCTGTGCTTGACATCCCCAACCCTTGGGATGCCTTGGACAACATCTCAGCAGCTGTGAGGATAGGTGGGCATGTCTGCTGCTATGTCCCGAACGCGAATCAGCTGAACGACTGCGTGAGGAAGATGCGGGATGCAGGCCTTGGCGAAGTCACATCGTTCGAGACGCTGCAGCGAGAGATGATTGTACACGATGGCGGCGTAAGGCCCAGCTTCGAGATGCTCGGGCACACGGGATACCTCGCCTTCGGGCGAAAGATGAAGAAATGACAGGGCGCATTCGCTGAATCTCGTCAGCGTCGGCGCGATGAGTGCAGTTTCAAAAGCTAGAAGTATCAGCTTACTCAATCCCCCACGCAGGTGAAATGGGATGGTCGTTGCAGAGGTCAGGGTCGAGCTGAAAAAGGGGGTGGCGGACCCTGAGGGCAAGAACACTCTCAAGGCTCTCGAACTGCTTGGTTTTGAGGGCCTAAGAGGCGTGAAGACTGTGAAGGTTTTCGAGATAGAGCTTGATGGAGACCGAGGGCAGGCCGAGAAGAGAGTGGACGACATGTGCAGGAGGCTCCTGGCCAACCCGGTCATACACAACTATACGATCAAGTTCAAATGAGGTAGCGGGATGTCTGCTGAAAGGTTGTATTCACGCGTGGACGTCCCCTTCGGACTCGTCGAGATCAGGCTCTCCGAGGCGACGGACGAGGAACTTGTTGAACTGAGCCGAGAGAGCGGCACCGGCCTTTCACTCGAGGAGATGCACAGGGTCCGCGAACACTTCAAGATGAAGGGCAGGGACCCTACGGACGTCGAGTTCCAGTCTCTCGGCCAAGCATGGAGCGAGCACTGCTGCTACAAGAGCTCGAAGGTGTTCCTGAAGAAGTACGTTTTCGGGATAGACACTCGCCAAGTGATAGAGAGAGGCGATGCGGGGGTAATGGAGTTCGACAGGGACCACGCGTACGCGCTAAGGATTGAGAGCCACAACCACCCTAGCGCGGTCGAGCCGTACGGCGGGGCCGCGACGGGCATAGGCGGGATCATCAGGGACGTTCTGTGCATGGGCGCACAGCCGATCGCGCTCGTCGACCCTCTGTTCTTCGGGCCGATCGACTACCCAGCAGAAAAGCTTCCTCCGGGTGTCAAGCATCCTAAGTACCTCTTTGCCGGAGTCGTCGCCGGGATCAGGGACTACGGGAACAGAGTCGGCCTGCCAACCATTTCTGGCGGGGTGTGGTTCGATGACAGCTATGTCGGCAATTGCCTCGTCAACGTGGGCTGCATCGGAATCGCCGAGAAGAAGAACATAAGGCGGAACGCAGTGAAAGGCCCCGGGGATGTCATGGTCCTAGTTGGAGGAAGAACCGGCCGGGACGGCATCCACGGAGTGACTTTCGCGTCTGCTGTGCTCACCAAAGAGAGCGAAACCGAGTCCAGAGGTGCGGTGCAGCTGGGCGACCCAATCATGAAGGAGCCTGTCATACACGCCGTGTTGGAAGCGAACGAGAAAGGCCTCGTCAACGGCATGAAAGACCTCGGAGGCGGGGGACTGTCATGCGTCGTGGGCGAGATCGCTCTCGCGGGCGGCTGCGGCGCGGAAGTAGATCTGTCTAAGGTGCCGCTGAAAGAGGAGGGTCTGGCGCCCTGGGAGATATGGGTGTCTGAGTCCCAGGAGAGAATGATGCTCTCGGTATCCCCGAAGAACGTGGACGAGGCCCTCCATGTGTTCAAACTCTGGGACGTTCCCGCCACACCTATCGGAAAAGTCATCGAAGAGAAGGTCGTGCGCCTGTACTTCCAGGGCGAGAAGGTCTTCGACATGGACCTCGAATTCCTAACCGCGGGGCCAGAGTACTGCAGGCCGTGCAGTGTCGAGCGGAGAAAGCGCAGGTCCAAGGAGAAGAGCCCAAAGGCAAAAGACAGGTATGACAAGGAACTTCTGAGATTGCTGGGATCACACAACATATGCAGCAAGGACTGGGTCATCAGGCAATACGACCACGAGGTCCGCGCGAACACCGTCATAAAGCCTCTGCAAGGCAAACTCGGGCACTGGAGCCATGGAGATGCGGCTGTCCTCAAGCCGGTCGAAGACTCGTTCCGGGGGCTCGCAGTCGCGACGTCTGCCAATCCGTGGGCCGTCATGATCGACCCTTACAGAGGAGGAAAGACTTGCCTGGACGAGATATGCAGGAACCTCGCAGCCGTAGGCGCACGCGCACATTCTCTGACCGACTGTCTCAATTTCGGGAACCCCGAAAAGCCTGACAGACTCTGGCTCTTCAGAGAAGCTGTGAGGGGTATGGGCGAGGTCGCGGCAGAATTGAGCATACCGATACCGTCGGGAAACGTCAGCTTCTACAACGAGGCGCAGACAGGCGCCGTGCTTCCCACGCCCACCGTGCTCGGATGCGGGATTGTCAGAGACATCAGGAGGTGTGTGACCTCAGACTTCAAGCAGGAGGGTAACACAATCGCGATGGTCGGAGTGACCAAAGACGAGATGGGAGCCTCAGAGTACTACAGAATGACGAAGAGCTACTCGGCCAGAGTGCCTGACGTGGACATTCACTCGTTGAAAGCGGGCATGGATGTAGTGATTGGCGGGATAGAACGCGGGGCGATTGTGGCCTGTCACGACGTCTCCGATGGAGGCTTGGCTGTGGCGATGGCTGAGATGTGCATTGGAGGAAATGTCGGAGCTGAGGCAGACCTCTCGAAGGGCCCCAAGCTCCGGTCCGACGCCAAGCTGTTCTCGGAAAGCAACAGCAGATGGATCATCGAGCTCAGAAGAGGCAAGGAGAAGCTGTTGCCGAAGGACAGAAGGGCGAGAGTGCTCAAGCTCGGGACCGTTGGAGGAGGAAGTCTGAGGATACGATCCAACAAGACACTAGTTGACACCGATGTGGCGAAGCTGACTGAGAGCTTCACCTCGCCTCTGTGGAGGGCGGTAGGATGAAGGCGAGCCAGGTCAGGGTCTGCGTTCTCAGAATCGAGGGCACAAACTGCGAGGAGGAGATGTACCTTTCCTTCAAACGTCTCGGGGCAAAGCCGGAAAAAGTGCACCTCAAGCAGCTCACAGGCACAGATGTCTCGTCGGAGGAGAGGAGGTCGCTCTCCGACTATCAGATTCTCGCCCTTCCAGGCGGATTTTCGGCGGGGGACTACGTCAGGGCGGGAGCCATCCTCGCAGCCAGGCTCAAGAGCAAGCTATCGAAGGATCTTACGGAGTTCGTGAAGGCTGGAAAGCCGGTCCTTGGCGTCTGCAATGGGTTCCAGATACTCGTTGAGACCGGGCTCCTACCTGCGATGTCAGGCATCATGTCCGATTTCCCCGAGGCGGTTCTCGGGACCAACGATTCCGCCAGGTTCGAGTGCAGGCCCACACTGCTTAGGAAAGTCAACCGCGGGAGTTGCGCCTTCTCCTCCAGGATAAGCCCGGACAAGATATCGCTGATCCCCTCAGCGCACGCGGAAGGGAAGCTCATGTTCCCTCTCGATAAGTCAAAGCAAATCGTGCGCGAGCTCGAGGAGAACGACCAGCTCGTTTTCAAGTACGTTGACCCTGACGGCAACCTAGCAGGATACCCCTGGTGCCCGAATGGCTCGACCGACAACATCGCGGGCATATGCAACCGTGACGGGAACGTCTTCGGGCTAATGCCACACCCAGAGCGGGTGTTCTTCAGATTCACGCACCCTGACTGGACCAGAAGCCCCGATGGCGCGGGCGATGGCAGAGCCGTATTCGAGTCCGTACTGGAATATGCAGCGAAGAAGCTCTGAGCATCAGAGAGAGACGATCAGCTCGATCTGGTCTCCGTCCTTCAGCCCGAGGGAGCGGCGAAGGTGGTACTTGCAGATTACTTCGATTATGTCCGTGTGATGGGACCTAACCGGCAACACGACGGCGCACTCCATGTTGTGTATTGTCGCCAAGAAACACTTCACATCTCCGAAGGTCCTGCCATCCTTCTCGAACCCCTTTATCAGAATGCCCTCTGACTTGCGCAGTATGTCGAGTTTGGGCAGTTCCGGGTCGGCTATCCTCAGGTTGAGGGTTCCTTCGAACGGCTTGAACCACAGCTTCTTCTGGAACTGCTCGGCGTAGACCTCCTGGTTCACGTAGTATTGTCCTTCGCCAAGACCGGACGTGACCGTTCCAAGGATAACGAGGTGATCCTTCATCTCGAATATCCGTTGGTAGTCTGAGTACTCCTTCCTCAGGAGGTCGAACCCCTTGTCAGTGAGCTTGATGCGCTGCCTTCGAGCACCGAGGTCCCTCTCGATCAGGCCTTCTCCGAGCAGCTCTAGTATCTTCTTTGACGCGCTCTGCTGTGATATCTCCAGAACGTTGCCGAGCTCTCTCGAGGAAATCGCGATATAGTCGTGGACCCCGCCCATCAAGGCGATGTGCTTCAGCGTGGCAATCTGCTTCTCGTGCATTCCGGTGTTCGGATTAACGAGGCCTCATAATAGCTTTTCGACCGAAAACAGGAGGACGATGGGCGGATATCGTCATGAGAGACCTTGCGGGAGGACAGCAACGCAGGACGATCCGAAGATCAGCGCTCGTTCCTGACCAGATGACCCTTTCCGCGAAGCCGAACGACCTCGATGTGTCTCTTGCTCAGTCTTCGGATCAGTTCCTTGTCGTTCGTCAGCACCGCCGCGGACCTTCTCTCGGCGACGTCTATGACGCCGTCATCCCCGCTCAGGTCTGTCTCTACTATGCTGTACTTCCTCGCCAGCGCCAGCGCCGCCTTGGCGTTCTTATCCGCCAACGCCGAAAGCTCTCCGAGAACAGAACTAGGAACATATACTGGCGTCTCCCCGAATAGCCTCATTATCTCTCTGTCTAGATTGAGCTTGAACTGAAAAGGCATCATGAGAGCATTCGCGTCAAGAACGACCCCGCTAGGCAAGGACATCCCAGCCTCACTGGACAACGCCGTATCCGATCAGTCGCCATTTGCCAGCGACGCGCCTCGAGATCGCGATCCTCTGCCCCTTCTCGGTGCATACTGGTATCTTCAGCCCGATCTCCGCGCTCTCCGATCTTCCGCTCGTGACAACGCCAACCGTCGTCGCCGTGCCCACGCTGAGCATCAGGGGCTCGTTTGTTTTCAGGTTGTCAACCGCGAGCTCCGATGCGGTCCCCACCACGCGCTTCATCAGTTCCGTTCTGATCGTGAGGGAATTGTGTATCTCGGGGAGGGTCCCAGGAACGCCTGCCAGCCTTCCGACCAGCGAATCGGACTTGGTGAATGCAGGGTCCAGGCCCGTTCCAATGGCAATCAGCCCTCCTGGGGTCGCCTCGCTCAATGCCAGACCGCCCGCGAACAGTGACCGCACCTTGGTGAGAATCGGCTCCCAGGACGAGCCTCTTCCACTCTCGACCTTTCGGCCGGGGCGGATCTCGATCTCGTCCCCTGCTTTCAGCTTGCCATGGATGAGAGACCCTCCGATAACGCCGCCCTTCAGCTTATCTATCTTCGTGCCGGGGACGTTCACATCGAAGGACCTGGCAACGTACATCCTCGCAGGCTTGGATTTGTCCCACTTGGGAGTCGGTATCTTCTCCTCGATCGTCTTGATCAAGGTGTCGATGTTGACATCATGATGCGCTGATATCGGGATTATCGGGGCAGTCTCCGCGATGGTCCCTTTGATGAACTGCTGTATCTCGCCGTAGTTCTGCCTCGCCTCCTCCTTGGAGACGATATCGATCTTGTTCTGGACCACGACGACCCTGTCGACGCCGATTATGGACAAGGCCATCAGATGCTCCCTCGTCTGAGGCTGGGGGCATTTCTCGTTTGCGGCGACCAGCAGGAGCGCGCCGTTCATGATAGCCGCTCCGGAGAGCATTGTCGCCATCAGGGTCTCGTGGCCGGGGGCGTCAACGAATGAAACGGATCTGAGGAGCTCACACTCGCCTCCGCACTTGGGGCAGGCCGGCTGGTTGGTGTAGCACTGAGGCTCGTCACAGTCCTTGCACTTGTAGAACGCGACATCGGCATATCCGAGCCTTATGGAGATGCCCCTCTTCACTTCCTCAGAATGCCTGTCGGTCCACTCGCCGGTCAGAGCCTTCGTCAGCATGGTCTTGCCATGGTCGACGTGGCCGATCATGCCGATATTGGTCTCTGGCTGGCTTGGGACCTTCATTACTGCTTCTTCTCCTCTTTCTTGATGAGCTCGGAGACGGGCTTCATGCCGTGCTGAGTGATCTTCATGTTGATCTGCAGGGAGTCCGGGGCGACCGTGTTGCCCCTCATGGTCTTCTTCCGTCTGAGCCCGCCCTCGAGAGAGTTGAAGCCTATGCTCTTGGATATGAGAAGCCTCTTCCTCCTCGGGCCAGGGAGGTCCTTGCGCATCGGGAACCCGTCCTTGTCGCTACCGCCCGTGATCTGGAGCTTGAATCCTGGAAGACCCACGAATATTCCGTCGACTACGTCGCCGATCTTCTTGCCTATGAGCGAGTTCGCATGATGTCCCGCTACAGATACCTGATATGACTTGCCATCCTTAGGATCGTTGATAACGGCCTTGAAGTCTGCCAAACAATCCACTCCGGTTTGCAGGACGCCCTATTGCGCAAGGAGTTAAATAGGTTTCGGACGCGGTCTTGGGATACTGGTCATGCGTTTTGCCCACCCCCTTCCCGGTACGTCGGCACCGATATCCAAGGGCATGCCCTCATACTGCGCGGAGTGAGATGATCAGACAAATAGATGGGAAGGAACTCAAGTCGATGATAGACCAAGGCGCAGACTTCCTGCTTGTAGACGCGCGCATGCACGAGGGATATGAGAGAGAGCACATACCCGGAGCTGTACGGATGCCTGCAGAGCGAATAGGCGAGCACGCTCTGAGAGAGTATGACAAGGACAGGACAGTGGTAACCTACTGCACCAACACCGTATGCAAGTCAAGCACAATAGCCGCCGAGAAACTTGAGAGGTTCGGCTTCAAGAATGTGCTGGAGTACAAAGCTGGAATAGAAGACTGGAAGAGAGCAGGATATCCAACTGAGAAGTGATTTCACCTTCCCCAGAACGGCTTCTCCTTGCGTTTGATTGTCGCAATCTGGTCGAAGGCTTCCTGCTCGTCCGCGCTCAGCTTATAGCTGGACAGCTCGTGCGCGTGGCTCTCAGGGATATCGACATACAACACTTCCTCCTCGTTTATCTGTCTGCCAACCGTCGCGTCGTCGATTGCCACTGCGATCTCGCTTCCCATCAGGGCCTCTTTCAAGGGCTCCTCGCCGGTCCTGATGCTCCTTATCTTGCCTATTGACCGCCCATCATCCCTCATCAACCACTGCCCGGGCCGTATCCTGCCAGCGAGCACGCGCACTCCGACTATTGCAGGTTTGCTCACTCGGAAGACGTGGTCCCTGAGGATTATTATCTTCCCCGGGAACACGATCTCGAGCCTCTTCTCGACCTCGAGTTCTTTCTTGCGCTCCTCGCACCAGGCCTCGTAGTCCTCTAGTAACCTGTATATGACGTCGTTCTCGAAGATCTTCACGCCCGTCTCGCTCAGCGCGGCTCTCGCGTCCTCGTTGACCTTCGAATTGAATGCAAACACTACCCTATACAGAGGGTTCTCGAAATGGGAGGCTTCGACGACATCCTTTCGCATCACATTGCCGATATCGATCTTCCTGATTGGCAGTTCCTTCGCCTTCGCCTCGAAAGCCAAAGCTTCGAGAGACCCAACCGCGTCTCCTCTCACGACTATTCCTTCAGAGGCTAGCTCCGCCTTGATCTGGCTTTCCTGCTTGACCTCCTCGAGGACCTCCTCGAGGTTGTCGCGAACTACCCGGATCGTCCCGCCGGCCATCGAGCCCTCTAATCCCTGGGCGATGATTCGCACACCAGCTGCAGCCGATGCCTCCTTGACGCGATCGAATCTCTGACTTGGGTCCCTGATCTCATCCAAGGGCCTTGGTCTTTGGAGCCCCTTTATCTTCGTCTGGATGGGGTCCCCTCCGACCGCGGACACCACAACCTGGTCTCCCACCTTAACCGTGCCCTTGTAGATGATGGCGTCCACGACGGTGCCTATGCCCTTCTCCTCCTTCACCTCGAGGACTGTCCCCTCACCAGGACCTTCCTCGGTCCTGAGCTCCTCCTCTAGGAATCTCTGAGCGAGACCAACTAGCATCAGGAGAAGATCTGGAAGGCCCTCACCATACTTGCCGCTGACTGGCACAATGGCTATCGTCTTCGTGAAATCCGTCACCCTGTCGTACCTGTCCGCGCTGAACCCGCACTTGTCGAAGATCTTGCCCGAGAGCTCATACAGCTTCTGATCCAGTTCTGCAGCTATCCTAGGGTCCTGGTCGGACACGGACTGCGCGAGCGTCGCATTCTCGTGTCGGCGCCACCCTGGAATGAGGTCGATCTTGTTAGCAGCAATCACGAATGGTGTCTTGAATTTCTTCAGGATATTGATCGACTCAAGGGTCTGGGGTTTCAGCCCCTCGTTGATGTCTATCACGAGAACCGCAAGGTCCGACAAGGACCCGCCCCTTGTCCTGAGAGTCACGAACGAATAGTGGCCTGGAGTGTCGATGAAAAGCAGACCAGGCACCGTGAATTTCCTTTCGCCTATCAGCGGGCCGCACATCTTGTAAATGGTATCGATGGGCACGTCTGTCGCGCCGATTGCCTGAGTGATGCCTCCGGCCTCCCTGCTAACGACCTTGGTTCCCCTGATCTTGTCCAGTATAGTGGACTTGCCGTGGTCCACATGGCCCATAACCGAGACAATCGGGTGCCTTACAGTCATCGCAACTCGAAGATGGGAGGACGATATATCAAGTTAACTAAGAACAGCCGAAAATGGCGGACTGAAGATGTTTCGGGGGTTTCACTTCTCGAATAGCCAAGCCTCGTCGATCCGATCGTACTTCTGCAGCTCGTAATCGTTGAAGAAGAGCTTGATCTCCCGCTTTGCGCTCTCCGAAGAATCGGAACCATGGACGATGTTCCTGCCCGTTACCTGGCCGAAATCTCCTCTGATGGTTCCCGGGAGAGCGTCCTGAGGATTCGTCTTGCCCATCATGGTCCTTGCCGCAGCAACCGCATTCTCGCCCTCGAGGACCATGCACACGACCGGTCCAGATGTGATGTGCGACAGAAGAGGCTCGAAGAACGCCTTGCCTTTGTGCTCCTCATAATGCCTCTCCGCGAGCTCCCGCGGTATCCTCATCATCTTCATCGCGCAGACCTTGAGCCCGCGGTCCTCGAACCGCTGGACTATCTTGCCGACAAGAGCCCTCTGGACTCCATCGGGCTTGACCATGACGAAGGTCTTCTCGATCATTCCTTCTGAGCCTCCGCAGAAGCCTCTTTGGGCTTTGCCTTCTTCTCGCCCTCAGCCTTCTTCGTGGCCGGCTTCTTCGCTGCAGGCTTCTTCTCGGGCTTGGGTGCGGCCTTCTCCTTCAGAGGTTCGTCCTTCTTCTCGGGCTTCTTGGGCTCCTTCTCGGCGGGCTCTTCCTTCTTCGTTTCTGGTTCGGCCCCGGCCTTCTCCTCCGCGGGCTTCTTCAGCTTCCTCGCTTTAGGAGCCTCGGGCGCCTGTGGAGCGCCCTTCATCCGAACCTGCTTCTCCCGCTCGTAGTACCTGGTCCATGTGGTCCTTCTCGGAACCCTTCTCAGTATGACCAGGTTCTTGAAACACTTCGAAGTGCAGAAGTGGAAGATGACTCCGTCCTTCTTGATGTACATCCTGCCAGTCCCCGGCTCAATCTCGTCGCCGCAGAACGTGCAGATCCTTCGCTCGACCATTTGTTCACCACCGGTGGGCTAGGCGCTCAGCGCACGCTGAGCTTCCTGGCCTCCCTCGAAGTCTCCTTAAGCATCAACACGTCCCCGACCCTGATAGGTCCCATGACGTTCCTGGTTATGATGCGCCCCTTGTCCCTGCCATCCATTACCCTGACCTTGACCTGGGTAGCCTCACCGGTCATCCCGGTCCTGCCGA
>Ga0214474_1000311_pt1 | contig 24944 bp, 25 predicted proteins | sample RVTome_2_FD_187335 | JGI IMG/M metagenome (GOLD analysis project Ga0214474, IMG submission 187335) | Soil microbial communities from uranium-contaminated site in the Upper Colorado River Basin, Wyoming, United States - RVT95D214 HiSeq ... | reverse complement strand
CATTATGGGCCGCAAAATTGAGCCTGTTGTTGGCAAGATCCCGGAGGCAAGATCCGTCGACCTCACTAAAATACGCTCCCTGAACATCCTCCTTGTCGAGGATTCCGCGGACAATCGTCTGATTATCCAGGCCTATTTCAAGAGAGCCTCAGATCATATAGACATAGCCGAAAACGGCGCCGTTGCCGTAGAAAAGTTCAAGGCAGGGAAATACGATCTTGTGCTGATGGATGTACAGATGCCAATCATGGACGGTTATACCGCCACCCGTGAGATCAGGAAGTGGGAGCAGGAACAGGGGAGAAAAGAAACGCCTATTATTGCCCTGACTGCTCACGCCATGAAAGAGGATGTTCAAAAGAGCCTCGACGCAGGATGCACAGATCACCTGACAAAACCGATAAAGAGGACAACGCTAATGGAGGCCGTCCAAAAATACACAGGAGCAAAGAGCAATAAATAAAGAATTACGAAGTGCAAAAGAGGATGATGTTGAACGAGGAGGGTAGACCATGAAACAAGAGGGTGCCTTAAAGCAAGAAGAAAAGATCATCGTCCACGTGGACCCAGACATCGCAGACCTTATACCCGGTTTCCTTGAGAACAGGCACAAGGACATAAAGACCATGGGTGAGGCCGTGACACAGGGTGATTTTGAGGCCATACGGGTCCTCGGACACAGCATGAAGGGTGCAGGGGGGAGCTATGGGTTTGACGCCATCACGGACATAGGGAAATCCTTGGAGCAGGCTGCCATAGCAAAGGATTCCGGCGTGATCAAAAAGTCTGTACAAGAGCTCGCCGCATACCTTAACCGTGTTGAGGTGGTTTACGAGTGAGGACGAGGCAACCCCGGCCTGCGTTTAACACGATCTGCCGCGTGCCAATGAGTAATTATTGGATTTAATGAGGTGATATGGTGAACACACCTTCAAAACCTTTGATCTTGGTCGTCGACGACAACCCGGATCAGCTGAAACTGATGGAACGATTTCTTTCGAGCAACGGCTTTGCTGTCATCGCCGCTGACGGCGGCCGTAAGGGCTTGGAAGCCATTCGTGAGGCCAAACCCGATCTTATCCTGCTCGACGTCATGATGCCGGAGATGGATGGCTATGAGGTATGTTCAAGGCTGCAGAAGAACAGCGAGACTGCCTATATCCCTGTCATCTTCATAACCGCCCTGGGAGAAGAGCAGGACAAGGCCCGCGCCTTCTCAATCGGCGCTGTTGATTACCTGGCAAAACCCGTCCGCAAGGAAACCCTTCTTGAAAAGGCCCGTACTCATATCAAAACATATACCCGATGGAAGGAACTGCAACAAGGCGGTACCCTGTCCGGGGAACAGAGGGAGCCATCAGATTTCCCCAACTTTAAGCGATTCTTGTTCGATCAGGTAATTGTTGATCCCGGAAAGAAGGATCATTTTACTGCTACTCCACCCTCCCAGGTATATGCAATGGCCCGTTCCCTAGAGATCAGCAACAGCCAGATGGCCAAATATATCGCTGACTTTCTCAAGCTCCCCTATTTCTCCCAAATCAACCCGTATGATGTCAAATTAGGGGCCCTCCCTATGCCTTTTTGCAAGGCGAACCTCGTCGTGGCCCTGGGCGATGGAGCCGAAGGAAACACCTTTGCACTGAGCAATCCCTTTAACTTGGAAACCCTGGATAATCTAAGAAAAATAACCGGAAGGGATAAAGCCCTTAAACTCGCCGTAACCGAACCTGAACATATCGAATTATTGTTTAAGTCAGACCTGGGGGCGGAGACAACGAGCAAAAAGGCTGATATGAGTGGAGGCGTACACGAAGTCGAAGGGCCCACCAGGCAATTCCCCGTCGAAGAGCCTATCGAGCACATATCAGAAGCAGATATTAAAAAACACCCTATTGTGTATATTGCCAATACTATGGTCAACAAGGCAGTTGCTGAAAGGGCCAGCGACATTCACATTGAACCCAAGGAGACCGAGATCGTCGTCCGCTTCCGGGTTGATGGGGATTTGAAGGATTCTTTTGCCCTGAAGAAGAACACCGGCGTTATGCTCATCTCCCGCCTCAAGGTGCTCGGTGGCCTTGATTTAGCCGAACGGAGAAAGCCGCAGGACGGATCTTTTGCGGCAACTATTAATAATAAGACGTTCAAGTTGAGGTTGGCTACCACGTCCACACCGTACGGTGAAAGCCTCATCATTCGATTGCTGGAACCGAGTGCTAAACCAAAAGATCTGAGTGAACTCGGCATGATGGATAAACAAGTGAGTACCATGGCTGATTTTGCCAATCGTACCCATGGCGTTATCCTGATCGTCGGGCCCACCGGCTCAGGAAAGACGACGACCATCTACAGCTTCCTATCCCATATCGATTGTCAAACACGAAGCTTGATATCCGTCGAAGACCCCGTAGAATACAATATAGCCTATGCCAATCAGCAGCAGGTAAACGAAAAGGCCGGGATTACCTTTGAGTCCCTCCTCAAATCAGCAGTGAGGCAGGATCCCGACGTATTATTCTTGGGAGAGGTCAGAGATCCCTATTCTGCCAAGATGTCGATAGACTTTGCCAGCACTGGCCACCTGACCATCACGACGTTGCATACGTCCAATGCAACTACTGCCATCTTCCGCCTTGAGAGGCTGGGGCTTGACCGGGGGACGATGGCGGATACCATCATCGGCGTTGTTGCCCAAAGGTTGCTGAAAAAGCTCTGTCCCCATTGCAAACAGATAGCGGGGATCTCGCCGGAAGAAAGAGCAATGCTTGCGCCATTTACGGACGAAATTCCTGCGCAGGTTGCGCATCCAGTCGGATGTCCCAAATGCAACAACACCGGTTACCTTGGCAGAGAAGGGATATATGAGATAATAAAATTTGATCATGAAATCTCTGATATGGTCCGCTCAGGCGTACCTATTTCTGAGATAAGAAATTTTATCAGAGACAGGGGAGATTTTCTTATTGGCACCCATGCAGTGGAAAAGGCAAAAAAGCTCCTATTCGCTCCCAAGGACATTTACGAACATGTGCTGGTGGAGGAATTGGCATTTGAAGAAAAGAAACCTCAAAAGGAAGACCCCCATAAGGAAAGTCACCACATACCCATCGCTGAAAAGGAGATAAAGGATAAGATATCGATCCTCGTAGTTGAAGACGACCACGATTCTCGGAAATTGGTAACCCGTTTTCTGGAAAATTACGGTTACGCTGTAACCCCGGCAGAAGATGGGGTCAGCGCCCTGCTCCAATTGGGCAAACAGCGATTTGACCTGATCATCTCGGATGTAAACATGCCCAACCTGGACGGCTTTAAATTACTGGAGATGAAGGGGCAAAAGGGGATAGAGACCCCCGTGATATTCCTGACATCCCGGTCTGATCCAGAGGATATGGACAGGGGAATGGGGCTTGGCGCTGCGGACTATATCACCAAACCGACCAAGAAGGATATATTGCTGTCAAAGGTGAAAACCGTCCTTGAAAAAAGAAAATAATAAGAGGAAAATCGCAGCATGGCTGATGAACCAAAGATAAACGCTGTTTGTAAGGGTTGCGGGAAGCGGCTCGGCGCGGATGAAAAAGGTGCTCAGTACTGCAGCAGGTGCATGATCGAGCGGGCAGAGGAGTATGTCCCCGAGGTGCCGGAAAGACCGTCTATAAAACGGGGAAAGAAGAGCAGGACGTGGTTGGTAGTGCAAGTGGCGATCATCCTGGCCGCCCTTACCATCATGGCGCTGCAAACCCCTCGGCTCATTTCTGCCTTTAAAGAAGGGCAACCCCTGAGGCAAGGCACCTATGCAACCGACGCACAGGCCGACCAGTGTATCAAAAACCTCTGGCATATTGCCCGACTCCTACAAGAGGGAAAGATACCTGACAAGAATATGGTCTGCCCAATCAGCAAGAAGCCGTATGTAATAAGGGACGCCGGTAAAGACGTCGTGGTAAGCTGCCCCAATCCAGAACTTCATGGATTCAAGGCAGTGCAGGTAAGCAAAAGGCGTCCCGTGCCTGAGATCAGCAAATGAGACGATACACACTAGACAAGAGGGGATTTACCCTCATAGAGCTCGTCTTGGTTATAGCCATGGTCGGCGTCCTGGCCTCCATCGCTACTCCTTCGTATCTTAATTACGCCCAGAGGGCGCGGGCAACACAATGCTCAGTCGACCGGGGCGAGGCGCAGAATGTCATCATCCAATATTACCACGACCACCCTGATACCGAGATTACCAGCCTTCAGCAACTGGTCAATGAAGGATACCTGCACAATGGATTCAATTGCCCATTGGGAGGGGAGTACGTATTGATCCCGGCGAAAACCGCCGGTTCCCAATACCCTGTCATCGCATGCTCGTTGCATTATATGCCGGAGCTCATGCCTGCTGAACCTACCCCTACACCGGAACCTACGCCAACTCCTGAACCTACCCCAGTGCCTGTACCTACACCGGAGCCTACGCCGGTAACACCGGTAGAGCCTGTGGAGCCGGTGAAACCAGCAAAACCAGTGAAACCGGAGAAGCCAGTAAAGCCAGAAAAACCAAAAAAGTCTGAAATGCCCCTGGCGAGTTTGGGGGCTGCATTCAAAGTAATAAGCATCCCTGTAGCGGATCTCGCAAAACAAATCACAATAGGTTCCTAACAATTGGATAGTGCGTTAAAGGGGTCAGAAAGACCTTTGAACGGCTTCGCATAATACCTTTTCCCATTGAATTTCCCCTCTGCCCCACGCTATAATAAAAATTCAACATTTTTAGGAGATTGAACCCTTTATGAAGATCCTTCTGATTGCACCGGAGCGGGAGAGGAAGAAGGAGGAGGCCTTTCTCTTCCGTCTCGGTTTTCTCAATCTACCCTACGTTGCCGCAGCAACCCCTTTGGATTGCGAGGTGCGGATCGTCGACGAGGCCTACGAAAGGATAAACTTCGATGAAAAGGTTGACCTCGTCGGGATAACAGCCCAAACCCCGGTGGCCCCCAGGGCCTACCAGATAGCGGAGGAGTTCCGCAAAAGGGGGGTACCGGTGGTGATGGGGGGCGTACACGCCAGCGTGCTCCCCGAGGAAGCCCTGACACATGTAGATGCGGTGGTGATTGGGGAGGCTGAGGCAACCTGGCCCCATCTCCTGGAGGATCTCCGCCAGGGGAGATTACAAAGAATATACCGATCCAATGGATGGGTAGCAGGGGAGACCATCCTTCCGCCCAGAAGAGAGCTCCTGAACCACCGCTTCTATTTCCCCCTGAAGCTCCTGGAGACGACCCGTGGCTGTCCCCACCAATGCGATTTTTGTCAGGTATCGCGCTTCTTCGGCAACCGGTATCGAACCCGACCTCTTCCGGAGATCGCCCGGGAGCTCGATGCCATGTTCGGGCCAGGCCCCGTCATGCCCCCCTGGGCCAAGCAAGTACTCTCTGCGATAAGCGAAGACCTTCCGTATTTCTTGAAGCGGAGGCTCTTATACATCATCGATAACAATGTGGTATCCAATAAACAATTCGCTATCGAGCTGCTCTCCCTGGTGAAGGACTATGATCTCCTGTGGTGGGGGCATGCACCAGTCTCCATCGCCGAGGACGATAAACTCTTGAAGCTCTTTGCCGCAAGCGGCTGCATCGCCGTCAACATCGGCTTCGAATCCCTTTCCCCCACAAACCTCAAGCGCATCAAGAAGGGTTTCAACAAGCCTGCTCAGTATAACGAGGCGATCAAGAAGATACACGGTCATGGGATGGGGATCATGGGGACCTTTATCGTGGGCCTGGATGACGATGACCCCGGGGTATTCCAGAAGACTATAGACTTCATTTTAGAGAACCAATTGGATTGGGCCCTGGCCTTTATCATGACCCCCTATCCCGGCACCGAGTCCTTTGAGCGGCTGGAGAGAGAGGGGAGGATCCTGCACAGGGATTGGGAGCGATACGACTCCCTCAACGTTGTCTATCAACCCCTCCTGTTGAGCGCTGAAGAGCTGGAGCGAGGTATGCGCAGGATATGGAAGGAGGTCTTTTCCATAAGATCGATCTTTCGCAGGATCATCAGGGCTCCCCGCATCCACCCCCTCTTTTACCTCCCCATGAACTGGGGTTTTCACCGGCTTACCAAGAACTGGTAGCCTTACCCACCAAACCTGTGTTAAGATAAAATGATAAGCCTCGTCGGCCAGTGACAAACAGAGAAAAAAACAGAAAAAGGTTGAGGTGATGAACGTCTTGTTCTTTCAGGTCACCCTAATTGTCTACCTCGGCGGCACCATCGCCTATCTCATCTATCTCCTATCCTCTCACGAAAGGGCCGCTTGGGCAGGAAGGTTTCTTTTAGGGTTGGGCTTTATCTCCCACTGCCTTACTTTCGTGCTGAGATATATCGAGGCAGGCCATACCCCCGTGGTCAACCTCCATGAATCCCTCTCTTTCTTCGCCTGGATGGTAGTAGGTTTCTTCTTGCTCTTGCGCTATCGCTATAAGATTGAAATATTAGGGGCCTTCGTTTCCCCCTTAGCCCTGCTGCTAATCATCGGGGCCGCGGCACTGCCGAAAGAGATACTCCCCCTCCCCCCTGCCCTCAGGAGTTGGTGGCTTCCCATCCACGTCACCTTCGCCTTCTTAGGGGACGCTATCTTCGCCCTCGCCTTCTGCGCGGGGGTGACCTACCTCATCCAGGAGAGACTCGTCAAATCCAAGTACGTGGGGGCCCTTTCAGGGCGACTACCGTCTCTCGAGGTTCTCGATGAGATCAATTATCGAGCCTTGACCATCGGCTTCCCCCTGCTCACCATAGGGATCGTCACCGGCGCTGTATGGGCCGAGTACGCCTGGGGGTCATATTGGAGTTGGGACCCCAAAGAGACTTGGTCCCTGATCACCTGGCTGCTTTACGCCGCCCTTCTTCACCAGCGGCTGATCAAGGGGTGGCGGGGCAAGAAGGCGGCGATTATGGCCATCGTGGGGTTCGGGGCAGTGCTGTTCACCTTTTTGGGGGTGAATCTCCTCATGGAAGGGCTCCATACCTATGCCGAGTGGTTCAGGTGATCCATGAGGGAGGTTATTCTCGTCGGACTCAACTACCGCACGGCCCCTGTGGATATCAGGGAGCGGATCTCCTTCCAAGAGGAGGACCTGGATCGATACCTAAAGGCGCTCAAAGGCCTGCCCAGCCTTACCGAGGGCTTTATCCTCTCCACCTGCAACCGCGTGGAGATATGTGCTGCTACGGGAGACCCAGAGAAGGGCGTCGATGAGATTAAGGGCTTTCTTGCCTTTCAGCATCACCTCCCCCTATCAGAGTTCGAGGACACCCTCTACGTGCTCCATGGTGAGGAGTTGGTAAGACACATCTTCCGGGTGGCTGCGAGCCTCGACTCCATGGTGGTAGGGGAACCTCAGATCTTAGGTCAGATCAAAGGGGCCTATCGGACGGCCCACGCCAGCAGGACCACCGGCACCTTGTTGAACAAGCTGCTCCATAAGGCCTTCTCCGTAGCCAAGAGGGTGCGGACCGAAACCAGCATCGGGAACCGGGCAGTTTCGGTAAGTTTTGTCGCTGTGGAGTTGGCAAAACGGATCTTCGCCAATCTGGAGGGGAGAGAGGTCTTGATCGTTGGGGCGGGGGAGATGTGTGAGTTGGCCGTTCAACACCTGGTCCGCGAGGGTGTTAAAAGGGTCCTGGTAACCAACCGAACATGGGAGCGAGCCATGGAATTGGCCGAACGATTCCACGGGGAGGCGATCCCCTTTTCGGAACTTCCCAATACCCTGTTACGGGCTGATATCGTCATCAGTTCCACTGGTTCTCCGGACTTTGTCGTGAAAAGGGAAGAGGTCTCCGATATAATCAGGAAGCGAAAGAATAGTCCCCTCTTTTTCATCGATATCGCCGTGCCGAGGGACATCGATCCACAGGTAAACACAATCGATAACGTCTACCTCTACGATATCGATGACCTGCAGGAGGTAGCGGAGGCAAACATCAAAGATCGGCTGCAAGAGGCCCGCACGGCAGAAGCGATCGTTGCGATCGAAGTGGAGAAGTTCTGCCGCTGGTATGAGTCCTTGGAGTTGGTACCGACTATCATCTCCTTACAAGAGAAGATGGAGAAGATACGGGAAAAAGAGTTGAGAAAGACCCTCTCCGCCCTCCCTCAACTCTCAGCAAAGGAAAGGAAAGCCATGGAGGCACTCTCCGAGGCCATCGCCAACAAGATCCTCCACGACCCCATCACCCTCCTGAAGAAGACGAGCCTGAATTCCGATAGGGAGGCATACGTGGACGTCGTGAAAAAGCTTTTTCGGTTAGATGAGGAGTAGATGTCCATGAGCATACGGGCGTTCTTATGCCTTCCTCTGAGGTTTATCGTCACCCTGGTAATCCTCTGTTTCATCGTGACTGTCTTTTCCCCCGCACCGGGGCTTGCCTCTATGACCGTGAAGGAAGAAAAAGAGCTGGGGGATAGGTTGGCCCTTGAGATCCAGCAGAAGGTGGATATGGTCAATGACCCCCTTATCAAGACGTATGTGGACGAGGTCGGCAGACGCCTCGTAGAGGAGGCGCATGATCGCCGCTTTGACTATCGCTTTTATGTGGTCAAAGAGCAGGAACCCAACGCCTTCGCCATCCCCGGGGGTCATATCTTCGTCACCAGCGGGCTCATACGATTTGTGGATACAGAGGATGAATTGGCCGGGGTCATCGGCCATGAGATCGCCCATAGCGTGCTGAGGCATATCGACAAGGCCATGGACAGGGCCAAGCGTCTATCCCTCCTCACCCTGGCCGCCATCATCGCCGGGGCCTTCCTCTCCAAAGACGCCGAGGGCGCCGCTACCCTGACCACCGGCGCCATGGCCATGGCCCAATCCTTGATGCTCAAATATACTAGGGAGAACGAGGTTGAGGCTGATCAAAAAGGGATCAAATACCTGACCGATGCCGGCTATGGCTCCCAAGCCATGGCGGCCTTTCTCAAAAAGATCTATCGCTGGCAGCGGGTTATCTCTCCCGACATTCCCACCTACCTCTCCACCCATCCGGCAATCGACGATCGCATCACCTACCTCTCGGATACCTTCACGACCACTCCTAAATCTCTCGGCACACATCCGCCTGCAGCCGGAGATTTGAAAAAGATCCAGATACGTCTTTTCCTAAGGGAAAAGGGAGGAACGGAAGGGATTAACCAATTCTCCTCCCTGCTGCGGGAAAAACCAGGGAATGTGGACATCCTCTACGGCCTAGGGGTTTCCTATGTCATGGTGGGCAGGGTTCAAGAGGCTATATCCTCCTTATCTGAGGCCCTCAAGGCCTCCCCAGGGGACGTACTTATCGTGCGCGAACTGGGCATAGCCTATTTCCAGGCAAAAGAGGTAGACAAGGCCCTCGATATCCTGAAGGACACCGTACGTACGTTCCCGCACGATACCACCATCCTGTATTACCTGGCCCAGGGGAGCCAGGAAAAGGGGCGATGGGATGATGCCCTCTCTTTCTACAAACGGGTGTTGAAGTTAGACCCTGAACGGGTGGAGCTATATTACAACCTCGGTGTGGTCTATGATAAAAAGGGGTTCTTAGATCTGGCGCATGAAAATTTCGGCCTCTACTTCAAAGAGAAAGGGCAACGGGAAACCGCCCTTTTTCACTTCAGAAAGGCCTTGGAGCACACTCAAGACTGGAGAAAAAAGAGGGAGCTGGAGGGGCTCATCAAGGAATGTGAGGTAAAAGGAAAACGGGATAAAAATATCCCGTAACCCCCCTCCCTCACCTTCTCCCCGCATCGCAACCGGAGAAAAAAACGCCACCCCCCTATCACCTTTCTTAACTTTACGGAAAAATGAAAGCCGGAAGTCCACGTCTCAAGCATTAACAAGCCACTTTTAAAAAATCCCTAACACCCCTATTTTTTCTCTTGACAATTTAATCCTACCATAGTATTAAAAATTAAATAATTAAAATTTTATAATAAAATCTTACTATTGTAACCGCATATATAGGTAAAACGATGAAAATGGCTGTTATTGGTGCGGGTGCCATTGGGGGGTTGGTAGCAGGGTATCTCGTGGATAAGGGTGAAGAGGTGATCTTAGTGGTGCCCCCTGACCACGTGGCGCCTATGGCACAAAACGGTCTAACCATAGAGGGTGTCCGAGGTAGGCAGTGTGTCAGGTTACCGGTTAAACAACAGTTGGATGGGCAGGTGGATTTAGCCATTTTAGCTACTAAGATCCTAGATTTGGAAAAATCAATTACAAAAAATTTTGCGTATCTACGGGATGTCAATATTGTATCCGTTCAGAATGGCGTCAGGGCAGAAAGGATTATTGCCAAGCATTTAGGCGTGCATAGGCTTTTCCCCAGCATAGTTATGTTTGGAGCAACGCACCTGGCCCCAGGTCGAATCGTACATAACTTTGAAGGAGATTGGATCGTGGGGCAGGAGAATTCAGGCACACAAGAGATGCTGCATGCGATCATAAAGGTGACTTCCAAGATATTTCCCTCCCTTGTCAGCAGCGACATAAGGGGGATGAAATGGCTTAAATTGTTCATAAATGCCAACAACTGCCTGCCGGCGATCTTAGGAAAGAGCATGCAGGAGACATTTAGCACTATCCCCGTCTGCAAAATTAGTGTCCACATTTGGCAGGAGGGTTTGGATTTAGTGAATAAGGCCAAGATTAGATTATCCTCTTTGCCGACGTTCCCTGTAGAGCGGCTTATTCAACTCGTCGATATGCCGTTGGACGAGTCAGCTAAAATATTCTCTACCATAATGCTTAATCTCAGTAAGGAGCCGCTGTATGGCTCAATCTTGCAGAGTATTCGAAGAAAACGTCCTTCAGAGATCGATTATATTAACGGAGAATTTATTAATCTTGCAGCATCGATTGGGCAGAAGGCCTCTCTAAATGAAAGGCTTGTCCAAATGGTGCACGACGTGGAAAAAAGCGGGAAGTTCCTCAGTGAAGCTGAATTGATCAATGAAACCCGTGTGTTGGTGAGTTAGCCATGGTGAACACGCCGTTTCCCAAATTAAAGCTTACCGTCACCAAAGTAGAAGGAAGATGCTATCACGATTACGACATGGGTGATGAGATCATCCTGGATGATTTCACGCATCCGCCGGAGCATTTCTGTTTGGGCCTGGCGCACGCGCTCTTCCCGGTCGTCTATTCGCTGAGTTTCGCGGCCTGCTTACCCTTCATGGAGAATCAGCGATCGCTTCACGTGACGTGCCCGGACGGCGGGAAGCTGGAGTTTCTGGCCGAGGTGCTGGATCATGACGGCAATGTCGCCGTGATACCGAAAGACCAAAATTATCAGGGCCCCCGGCCGAAAAAACTCCTGGTGGAAGTAGTCCAAGATAGGGGTGGTTGCACGTATGGTTACAAGCTGGGCGATCAGTTTGAGTTTGAGGGATTGCAATGCAAAGAGGGTTTTTGCGGGGCCGCGTACCACCTCCTGTTCCCGGCGCTCTTTGGGCTTAATTTCGGAGCCAAGTTTTTTTTCATGCAGAATCCTGATTCGATAGACACCGTAACCTGTCCTGATAAAGGCAAGATAGTTTTTAAGGTAACGAGGGAAGAGGAATAATGAGAAAGAGGGTAGTTGTCACCGGTTTGGGGGTTATCGCGCCCAGCGGCATAGGCCTGGAGGAGTTCTGGCGGAATATCTCCCGGGGTTTATCTGCCACAAAGAAGGTAACCAATTTTGATGTCTCACCATTCAATTCCCAGATAGCTGCACAGGTGGAAGATTTTTTTCCTCAGCAGTTTGGCCTCGATGAGAAAACTGCGCAAAGGATGGATCGTTATGTGCAATTTGCCGTGGCGGCTGCCAAGATGGCCATTGAGAATGCCTCTCTTGATTTCCATCAAGTTGACAAAAGGCGCGTAGGTGTAATCTTGGCGAACGCCATCAGCGGCACAAAATATATGGAAGAAGAATTCTTGCGCGTTACCAATAATGGCAAAGGACCGATCGATCCCCGCCTTGTTCGACCGGACCTCTACGATGCTTCTATGTTCAATACGCCATCAAGCGAGATCTCCAATTTATGGAAATTAAACGGTATCTGTACTACTGTTTCTACCGGATGCACAGCAGGCACCGATTCTGTGGGCTTGTCTCTTGAGATGATCCAGGATGGAAGGCAGGATGTAGTCATCACCGGGGCATCCGAAGCCCCTCTTACACCGATTACCTTCGGCGCCTTTGATGTTGTCAATGTACTTTCTACCCTTAACGACGAGCCGGCTAAGGCCTCGCGCCCCTTTGATGATCGACGCAACGGCTTCGTCATTTCCGAAGGTTGCGGCATTTTAATCTTAGAGGAATTAGAGCATGCCCTAAAGCGCAAGGCAGAGATTTATGCAGAGGTTCTCGGCTTCGGAACTTGTAACAATGCCTTTCACATGACCGATCTTCCTTCCGACGGAGAAGCAATGGCTGAATGTATAAAGCTGGCATTGGAAGATGCCGGCATTACCACGGATAAAATCGGGTATATCAATGCCCATGGTTCATCAACAAAACAGAATGATATCTTTGAGACAGCCGCATATAAGAAGGTCTTTCAAGATCTTGCCTATCACATTCCTATTAGTTCCTTAAAATCTATGTTTGGCCATCCGTTGGCAGCGGCTAATGCGGTGGAGTTGGTGGCCTGCTCTTTAATATTTAAACATAACTTTCTGCCGCCTACTATTAATCAGGAGGTTCCCGACCCGCTGTGCGACTTGGATTACATTCCAAATACCGGCAGAAAACAAAAGGTAGATTATATCCTCAAGACCAGTTCAGGATTTTCCGGACTTCACTCTTCATTACTACTGAAACGTTGGGAGGGAAACTCATGAAAGACATTGTGATTACGGGAATGGGCGTCGTAGCACCGCCTGGAATCGGCACAGCAGACTTCTGGCACCATATCCAAGAGGGGAGGTCTTTTGTCAGTCCTATTACGCGCTTTGATTCTTCGCTTTACCCCTCTCGCATTGCCGGCCAGGTCAATGGCCTAGAGTCTTATAAAAATGGTTTTTCTGCCCGACTCTTGAAAAAACTTGACCTTTTCTCACACATGGCCTTGGTAACTTCTGATCTTACCCTTAAAGATGCAAAGATTGACCTACGCAATTTTAATCTGCATCGAACAGGTATCTTTATGGGCAATACACTCGGCGGCTGGCTTTTTGCGGAAACGGAATTAAGGGATCTCTATTTAGAAGGGCGCGAAGGTGTCAGCCCCTATATGGCTTCGGCCTGGTTCCCAGCCGCCCCTCAGGGACAAATCTCAATATTTTATGGCATTAAAGGTTATTCAAAGACTGTTGTTGCCGATCGCGCCGGTTCCCTGATGGCCATTGCCTATGGGGCAAGGACCTTAGAGCGGGGAAAGTTGGATTTGGTCTTAGCTGGTGGCACGGAGGCTCCGGTGACCCCATATGCCCTCCTATGCTGTAATACGTATGATTTTCTTTCCAGGAAGAACGATACCCCTGAAAATGCCTATGCGCCCTTTGATAAAAATCGCGATGGCCTTGTCGTTGCCGAGGGCGCCGGTATTTTAACGTTGGAGCGCTTGAATGATGCGCAGAGAAGAAACGCGCCACTCTATGCCAGGATTTGTAGTTTTTATACCAATTGCGACGGTTATGACCGCGTTGCGTTTGAGCCGGATGGGACCTGTTTGGCTGTGGCTATTGAGGAAGCGCTCAAAGAAGCAGGATTTGAAAAGGACGGTATTGACTATATCTGCGCTGATGGAGCGGCAACTGCTTCCGGAGATATAAGTGAGACGAGGGCAATAAAGAAGGTTTTTGGCAGAAGGGCAAAGGAGATCCCGGTAAGTGCACCGAAGTCCATGTTTGGCAATATGCTTGGAGCACAGGGAAGTGTGGATGTTATTACCACAGTTCTCAGTATGATGTACGGCACGATCTGTCCGACCATAAATTATAAAAATCCCGATCCCGAGTGCGATTTGGATTATGTACCGAATAAAGCACAAAATAAAGATATCAAGCGGGCACTAGTTATATCTCGCGGCCGAGGCGGTATTAACGCGGTGATGGCCTTAGAAAGGTTCAGCAATGGCCATATGACCAAAAAAGCATTCGGAGGAGGGACGCTATGTCAGTTGAGCAAGGCATAAGGGAGATTATTATAGAAACCTTAAGCGTACAGCCAGAAGAAATAAAAATGGATGAAAAATTGAGTGACTCTTTGGGTGTTGATTCGACGGAGATGGTAAATGTAATCCTCTCCTTGGAGAAAAAGTTTAGCATACACCTTGATGATAAGCAGATTACCAAGTTTAGTTCGCTCAGGGACATCATTATTCTCATAGAAAGTAAGAGGACTACAGCTTAAAATGAGATTTATTGATTTAAGCTTACCTATCGATGACAGAAATCCTGAGGCGCATCCTATAAGGATACAAAGGCTTGCGCATAAGAAGGGAATTGGGCATCTGAATTGGGTCATGATGCGCAAGACCCTCAAGGGCATTATTGCTTATCTGCTGGGCAAAAGAATTATCAAGCCCTCTAATTTACCCGATGGAGAATTTCTTTCTTTGGAGATGGTTTATTGCAGTGTGCACACGGGAACACATATGGATGCCCCTTTTCATTTTGGTACACACTGCGAAAAGAGGGAATCGAAAAAAATATCAGAATTACCTCTCGATTGGTTTTTCCACGATGGTGTAGCCCTAGATATGACACATAAAAAACCAGCCGAGGCAATTGAGAAAAAAGACCTGATCGCGGCGTTAAAAAAAATTAATTATACATTAAAGCCAAAAGATATCGTGCTTCTGCATACCGGTGCTGACAAGTATTTTGGCACCAAAGATTATATGGACAAGTTCTGTGGGGTAAGTGCAGAAGCTATAGAGTGGCTGTGGGACCAGGGAATACAGGTGATGGGGATAGATGCCCTGGGTTTTGACCGACCATATCCTGCGATGCTTAAAGACTTTTTATCACGGAAAGATACAACAGTTCTCTGGCCGGCCCACTTCTGTGGGCGTCAAAAAGAGTATGCGCATATTGAACGTTTGGCCAATCTGGATAAGTTACCAAGGCCGTTTGGCTTTAAGATCGCCTGTTTCCCAATAAAGATACGGGATGCAGGGGCTAGTTTTACGCGAGTAGTGGCTATTATCGAATAAACAAGGAGGAGATGAGAGATGGGTCATACGAACAATTCCATTTTGATTAACGCCCCGTACGATAAGGTATTTGATATCTCCAATGACGTCGAGCGGTGGACGGAATTATTTGGAGGTGAGTATAAGGAAGCAAATATTTTAAAACGCGAGGGCAATAAAATCACCTTCAGTTTAACCGATGATGAAGGTCATTCCTGGCAATCTTTCCGCCTGCTTTTTAAGGATAACTATTTAGCCTATGCCCAGAAACTGCCACCTGAATTCCCCTTTAAGTACATGAAGATTATCTGGCTCTATACGCCGCAACCTGATGGGATTGTAATGACGTGGATTCAACACTTTCAGATGGATGAGAAGGCCGGAGTTAATGATAGTCAGGTTGAAGACATGATTAATAAGCACTCCCAAGAGAATTTGCTGATATTCAAACGTATCATTGAACAGGAGGCTGGCTCATAGGACTTTCATTTTTTCTTATGCTCTGTTCAGCCGGATTTGTTCTGCCCGTAAAAATGGAGGCTGCGTATGGATAGTCTTAAAGGTAAAAATGCGATTATTACCGGCGCGAGTAAAGGTATCGGTAAGGCCATTGCCAAAAGGCTGGCTCAAAATGGCATCAATCTAGTTTTGGCAGCTCGCACGCAGTCGACATTAGATGAGACGGCTGAAGAGTTAAAAAAGGGAAATAATATTGAAGTGATAGGAGTTTGCTGTGATGTATCGCGCTTATCGGACTTAGAAAACGTGGTTAAGGTCGCCTTGAACAGACTAAAAAAGATCGATATCCTGATCAACAATGCCGGTGTTTCCAGCCAATATCCCTTTGAGCATCAGCCGTTAGAGGAGCTAGAGCGTCTGGCGCATACCAATTATCTGGGGTATGTCAGGCTTACCCGTCTTGTCATTCCCCATATGATACAGAACAAATCCGGGTCGATTATTAATATCGTTTCAGGCTCGGTTTTGGTAGAGCCTGTTCCGCGCAGTTTTCTGGTTTATAGTTCCTTAAAAGTCGGGCTACGCGCCTTTTCCAAAGGGCTTTTTTGGGAGATGCGCGACCGCGGCATCAAGGTTACGGCCATTATGCCGGGTGTTACCGATACCGATTTGACCGGGGAGCTCTCAGAAATAACGGCGGAACAGAAAGAACGATTAATATCAACCAAATCCATAGAGGATGCCGTAATATTTGCCTTAACCGTCCCTCAGAATGTGTGCCCATTGGAGTTGGCAGTAATTAATCAGCAAACCCCGTGGACAAAACCGGTCATCCCATTTGAGCAATCGCATCCGAAATAATATGGACAGGCGCGATATAAAGAATCTCAAGTTCCGCTATTTGTTATGGTTATATAGAACAACAAGAGCGGGGTTTGACCGCATCGAAAGAAAATTTACTCAGGTAGATATAGACCGAAAGATCATGCGCTATATGAGAGAACATTGTAATTCTAGAAATCTCAAAAGGAAAAATGAAGCGAGGAAGTTCCTCAAGGATTTTACAGAGTATATTAATAAAAAAGAAAAGGTTGGAATGGGATCAAAATTTGAAGGACGAAAGCTAAAGCCGGAATATTACCATCTCTCGCTGAAACTGGAGGCTATTGAAAAAGCTATCGTTGAAGAACTCGGACACAGGGGATTAAGGGAAATAAAGGCCCTCTATGAACACGAGCTGATACGGAGAATCATAGAGACTCAAGACCATAAATAAGATTAAAAGGAGGCACAGTATGAAAGTTCTGTTTGTTACTCCCAAAGCGGGTTCGTGGGCAACGCACGGCCATCATGTGGCAGCCAATCAGATGCACGCCCATTGGGCTGCCTACGCGCGCGAGCAAGGAACGATTGAGCCCGAGGTGTTGGATTGTAAGGCATGGGAGATTCCCATGGACAAGATGGTTCAGATCGTTAAAGAGAAAAATCCAGGGGTTGTGGTGCTGGGGGATATACTCCATTCGTACGGCGGGTTTGCTGTCCAGTGGTATTTCAATGAAGCAGCCAAAATAATTAAGCAGGCCATTCCCCAGGTCAAGATTGTCGTGGGCGGATTGTGGTATTCCTATTTAAGCAAGGAAAGTCTCGAGCTCAATCCGGCTATAGACTTCGTCGTTATGGGCGAAGGAGAGGTAACCTTTAACGATCTCATGGATGCCTTGAACAAAGGGAAGACCAATTTTAAAGATATCCCTGGGGTGGCTTCCCGGGATAATGGAAAAGTAGTCTTCGGGCCGGTGCGCGAACTTATTAAAGACTTAGATATGTTGCCATTGCCTGCCTATGATTTGTTCCCTATGGAAAAATATGTCGGGCACACGTACTGGAAGCCCTTCATGGAGATTGTCACCTCGCGGGGATGCCCCCATGCTTGCACCTTTTGTTATGAGTGGAGTGAACATGACCCGCGAGCCTTGAAGCAGTTCCTTAAGTGGCGTGCCAACTCAGCGAAACGCGTTGTTGATGAGGTAGAGCTTTTGGAGAAACAACATGGTGTTCAGGTTATCGTAATTCAAGAAGATAACTTCAATGTCAACGGCAGCAGGGCGCGTGAGTTCTGCGAAGAGAAGATAAAGCGCGGCCTGAATATGAAGTGGGTGAGCCTTGGTTGTGCCAGTGACTGGGTAAAAGCCGAGAAAGACATCCCGCTCATGAAGGAAGCTGGAATGTTTATGGGCGTGTTCGGTATAGAGGTAGCCAGCGAGCAAGAATTAAGAAAGTTGGACAAAGGCATAACTATTAATCAGATATTTAAGACCATTGAGATCTTGCGGAAAAACGATATCGCCATCGTTGGCGACATCATGATCGGTTTCGACTACGATACAGAGCAGATCATTAAAGAACGGTTTGCCTTTGCCGATGAGGTTGATCCCGATATCCTATGGATTGGATATCTCACTCCTCCGCCCGGTTCACCCCATTGGGAGGATTCGATAAAGCAAGGGTGGGTGGATCCTTACCATGTCGACGTTTTAAAATGGGATTTTTTACACCCGGTAGTTCCGACCAAATATCTTTCTCTTGAAGATTTAGGAAGACTGGGTGCTTGGTGCATGCGAGAATTTTACAGCAAACCGGGGAGGATCCACCGCATACTCGAGAGCAATTTCGACCCGCTGGCCAAGCTCTGTTTTGAGGATGTCATGAATCACGTCCCCCAGTGGGAGGCCGGGGCTGTAGAAGGTAAGCTGCACATATAAGAGAAATGTCTCCGATCTGGGATGCCCATACACATTGGATGCCGCCTGAAGTGGCGGAACATACCGCCTTTTACCACACGGGGTGGTCTGATATTAACCTACTGCTCAATACCCTCGACGATTCGGGGATTGAAAAGGCGGTGTTGCTTTATCCCAGCTCTGATGCCCATCTGAAATTGGGGGGATGGTCAAGGGTGTGTGATGTTTACAACTTGGAAATCTCCAAAAGGATAAAGGAACATCCCGACCGTCTGTTAGGCGCAGGAATTCTGCCAGTGGATCGCCCCTCTGAGATGATTCAGGAGATTGATAAGATAAAAGATCTAGGGTTGACCTGTCTTTCTTTAGCCTCGAGTTATGAGGGCACGTATTTAGTCGATGATAGTTTCTCGCCGGTATGGGCGAAGGCCGAGAAGGAAGGTCTCCCAGTTTTTGTACATTCCCAGACCATTAATCCGATAGGCTTTGACAGGGTAAAAGATCCACTTTTAATGCCCGTTGTGGAATATCTTTTTGACATTACCATGTGCGCCGGTGCTATGATGATGTCCGGAGTATTTAACAACTATAAAGATCTCAAAGTGGTGTTTGCCCATTTTGCCGGGGTATTACCATTTTTAGCCGATCGTTTTGACTCGACCTACTCGATGCTGCGTTCGAGAGATATGATCAAAGATTTGGGAAGCTTACCTTCTCATATTTTAAGGAACATCTATGTGGATATAAGCGGAGTGAAATCAACTTCCCTGTTGAACATGGCCCTAGAATTTTTCGGCCCTCGTCGCATAGTATGGGGATCTGATTTTCCCGTCCAAAAAAATTCCACTGAGAGTATTAATGCCCTGGAAAACCTAGATATTCAGAAGGAAGAAAAAGAAAATATCCTGGGGAAAAATCTGATTAATCTATTGAAGAAAAAAGGAGAGTAGCGATGCCGATGAAAAAACCAATCCATTTGACAGGCAGTGACCTCGCAGATATAGTTCAATTGCGCCCGCAAGATATTGGAAAGTACGTTATTATGCCGGGCACTCCCGATAGGCTGACGGCCCTGGTTAAGAACATTAAAAATCCGATTAAGAATTTCTCTTTTATGGAACATACGATGTATACCGGAGAATATGATGGGGTGCGAATTACTGCCATGAACGGGGGGATGTTCTCAGCTAATACGGCTATTACCACTGAGATTGTGTGCAGCATCCGGGCAGAAAATATAATCCGCTTGGGGTCTTGCGGTGCTTTGCGTGAGGACATTAAAGTAGGAAATCTCATTTTAGCCACTGCCTCAATAAGAGGCGATGGGGTTACCCCGTATTATGTCGAGAGTAGTTTTGTAACCAAGCCCGACCCTCAGCTTACCGGGGCCCTGGAGAAGGCAGCGAAAAAGCTGGGCTCTACCTTACATATGGGGAAGGTCTGGTCTACGGACGCGCTGTTACGGGAAACCAAGGAGCTGGTAGAGGAAAAGGCCGCGGCAGGAGCAATTGCCGTCGATATGGTTTCGTCCGCACTGCTCACCATTGCACAGCTTAATAAGATTAAGGCAGCCTCTCTGCTTGCCGTCAGCGATAACGTGATGACGGGGGAGACGGGTTTTACCAATCCTGCCTATTATATTTCGGAAACCACGATGATCAAGGTAGCCTTAGAGGCAATTAAGATATTAGAGGGGAAATGATAGGGATAGATATAGTAGCGGTTGAGCGGATCAAAAACATATACCAGCGACATGGGTCGTTGCTCTTAGAGAAGATATTAGATGAGCAAGAGATTAAGGAGCTTCCCGCGGAGCGAGACAGATACTTTTTTAGAAAACTGAGTTGCTACATAGCTTCTAAAGAGGCGATATACAAGGCCTACGCCGACGGGGATCTTGGTTGGAAAGACATCATCATCCATAATATTACGGATACACCCTCGATATACATAAAAAAATCCGATGTTACAATGAAGGTTAAGCTAGCATGCGCAATAAACAGAGACATGGTGATATCTCAAGCGTTGCTTATCCGACCCTATAAAGACCCTATTCATGGACGTTTATACGGCGCTAAAGGCTCTACCCAACTTCACTCAGGCCTTGTCATTGATGTGATCGAGGAAATGCATGGATAGCCCCCTTGCGTTCCCTGTACAACTACAACGGAATACGATCTCTGTCCTTGATGAGACCAAGCTGCCCCTTGAAGAAACCTATATAAGGGTGAAAACCCTTGAGGATGCCCTGCAGGTCCTCGGTCAGATGAAGACTAGGGCCTTTGGTCAGGTTCTCTTGTTTTTTTATACGTGTGTGCTCACAGGGGAGATCGAGGCGGTAGCCGCAGCCTTTAACAAGACCCGCCCTACCTTTGATTTCTTTTCCTTGGCTGATACCCTCAAAGGAGCCGTTCAAAAAACATCCACGCTGCAAGAAGCGGCCATGCGTATTATCCAGGGGCTTGATGAAAAGAAAAAGGTGCGGATGCAGCGATTGGCTGTAATCCTCCCCAATGACGCCCGTATCTTGACCCTCTGCAACGTCAACGGGGAGCTTATCTATCTTTCTGAGGCCCTCACAGAGATAGGCAAAACAGGCGCCTTCTTTGTCTCAGAAACCAGACCATACCTGCAAGGTGCACGGCTCACCCTGTGGGAATTACGCAGGGCCCATATTCCGGCGCAGGTGTTCTGCGATAACCAAGCAGCCGTTTTGATGAAGCAGGGGTTAGTCAACTGTGTCGTCACCGGTTCGGATAGATCGACGGAGAGGGGAGACGTCATCAATAAGATCGGGACCTATGCCTTGGCCCGTCTCGCCCATTACTTTACCATACCCTTCTATGTGCTTACACAATTCCCGCAGGCAATAGATATAGCAGAAGTTCCCATCGAAGAGCGTCCTCCCAAGGAAGTCTTTATGTGGCTTGAAGGGAACGGCCCGTGGCCGGAGGCCCTGTATCCCTCTTTTGACGTTATCCCTGCTGAGTTTATTTCCGGCTGGATAGATCTCTCGGGGGAGGTGCGATGCGCTTAAGCGAGCTGCAAGAGGGCTTACTTCTGTGGGGGCTTCCTTCGCTTCAGGGGATAGCGGTAGTCAAGGAGAAGGCGCGGGCAGACCAGGGGGTGTACGTCCTTGTACCCGAGATGAGGCCCTATTTGCTCGGCTTAACGATAGCGAATAGACTGCAAGAGGAAGGAATTAAAAACGTCTATGCCACCGACAACATGTTGGGGATCCTCTTTTACAAACGCAAGATCAAAGAGGTCATCTTCTTTTATAAAGAGCTGACAGATCACCACGCCGTTGGCATCTGTGGCAGCCTTTATGTCTGCTTGCTTGCCCGCGTACATAACGTGCCGATTAAACCACTGCAAGGAGAAAAAAAGATACGATCCGCTCTGGCAGCGTCGCTGCTTGACGAATATACGCGCTTCCACTATAACGATATGTTAAAGGCGGCGGATGAAGCTGTCCCCGAGGCAATAGTCCAATGAGCTTTGAAAAGGAAAAACAAAAGATCATCTTTTGGGGTGCGCAGCTGCACCAACACGGGCTTAACTATGGGCGATCGGGCAATATGTCGATGAGAGTCAATGACAAGATCCTCATTACTGCCCATGAAAGCTACTTGGGGTTTTTAGACGACGATGATATCCTGGTTCTCAATGAGGGCGGGGTCGTTGTAGAAGGTGGCAAGGAACCGACGTCGGAAAAAACCCTTCACTTGTCCATCTACCAACAATTTCCTCAAAAAAACGCGGTCATACACGTGCATCCACCCTATACAATACACTATTTCCACTCCCATGAAAGTTTGACCCCCATCACCCTTGAGGAGCGGGTGTATCTCGGAAAGGTCAGCGCCATCGCCCAGAAGACACCTACTATTACCGATCTCGTCTCAGTGCATCAGGCCTTGGAAAGTAACGATATTGTCGTCATAAAGGATCACGGCGTGGTGGCCGCAGGAGAAGGCTTTAAGTATACCTTTTCTTTGATTGAGCTCTTAGAGACCAATGCCCGTTTGCGATTGATCCCCCATGCATTTCCTTCCAGGGAAGAAGAATCTTGCTACGCTAAAAAGACAGCGAAGCGATATAAACTTTTTTCCCCGGATCACATTGCTGCTTTAAGGGAGATTATAAACAACGACGAAAGTGCTCAGTCCATGGGCAGGGAGTATGACCTGACAACCGCCATATGTACGCGGGTGACGGATGGCGAGGAGGTCTTCTCCTTCTGCTATGAACAGGGCAAGGTCGTGGAAGTGAAATATAGTGAAGATGAGGCGGCATTCGTCTTTTCCGCTTCACGGCGCACGTGGGAAAAGATCTTTGCGGGAGATCTCGACCCCTTTGTTGCTAAAACGCAAGGGAAAATAAAATTAAAGGGAGACTTCAATCTCCTCTCCCGATGGTTTCCCGTCTTTGACAGGACCTTTAGTCTCTGGAGGAAGCTGCCCCTGGAGTCACGATGAAGACATATCCCATGTACATAGCAGGAGGGTTTAGGGAGAAAGAAGAGACCATTGCTGTCGCAGACCCCTTTAGGGAAGAGGTCTTCGCTTGTATACCGCAGGCAGACGAAAAAGATTTAGCGGATTGCATCGAAAAGGCCAGAACAGCACAAAAAGCCTGGCAACAGACCCCTTTGAAAGAAAGGGCAGACTTAATCTTGGGTGTGTCTCATGTCATTCTTGATAATCTCAAAGAATTGGCGGAAATTGAGTCCAGAGAGATCGGCAAACCGATCAAAGAGACCCTCTTCGTAGATGTCCCCCTGGCTGCGCAGTGTTTTGAATACTATGGATCGTTATTGAAGGATTTCCCCGCCTCTCTCTCGGCCCCGCACGAAAATACCCTCGACATGGTCCAGTACCTCCCCTTTGGTGTAGCAGGCATCTTTTTGCCGTATAATGTGCCGCTGATGATCTTCGGATTTAATGTTGCAGCCGCCCTTGCAGCAGGGAACGCCGTTATTGTCAAACTATCGGAGTTTGGAAGCCTTTCCCTGCTGACATTGGCGAAATACCTCCATGAGATGGAGTTCCCCCGCGGGTTGATCAATCTCATCACCGGAGAAGGACCGGTAATCGGCAAGGCATTGGCAGCATCCGATGTCGATATCATCTCATTTACAGGCTCAAGCGATACATTGCACGAGGTCTTGAAACAGATAACAAGGCCCAAGAAGCTCCTTTGCGAACTGAGCGGCGCAAACATAGCGGCTATCTTCGCTGATGCCGACAAGGAAGAGGCACTTGAGAACCTCCTCGTCTCGACGTTCATGAAACAGGGGCAGATGTGCATCGGTTCCAGCATCGCCCTGGTGGAGGAAGGTATCTATGAAGAGTTCTTAGCCAAGCTCGTGGACAAAACGGAGAAAATTAAGTTAGGCAATCCCCTTTCTTCTACGACGCACATGGGCCCTTTACGATCCAAAGGACATTTGGAAAAGGTCATAAACAAGGTGGAAAGATTGAAAAGGAAGGGGCGAATTATCATGGGGGGAAAACGGATCGAGGCACAAGGATATTTTTTCGAGCCTACGGTCATAGAAATCGGAGAGATGATCTACGAAGAGTGCTTTGATCCCATCCTACTGATCAAGAAATGCAAACAAGAAGAGATGGAAATGCTCATAGAAGATAACCCCACCGGCCTGGTTTTACAGATTTGGACACAGGATATAAAAAAGGCCCATGCCTTAGCACTGCATGCTCACTATGGTACTGTATGGGTTAATACCTTTGCCCAGATGGATACATCGACGCCATTCGGCGGATTCAGGGGCAGCGGATGGGGGAGGGTACTGGGGAAATCGGGATTATTGGAATATCTCCAGCCCAAGCACATAGGGTTTTGCTTTGCGAAAAGTCAGGCATCGGGTTGGTTTGGATAGACGAGATTCTTTCTTGCCTTGAGCCCGCTCGAACAGTTCCAGCAGAGGATATACATCTACCCTAGTTCAATTACCTACCCACTAAGTAACAGCGGATTAAATCGTGTATCATAATCATACGCATCTATACCTTCTCTGCGTTTAAGGAATCTCACCGCTGCGTAGGTGAGCGGTGTTACTGCGGCCTCATAGCCCGACTTTGCGAGCCATTGAGTTACGATGACTAAAGCCAGCCCCGTCGTTGGTATCTCCCCCGCAAATGCGATTGTTGTAAAGACCAGGGAATCTAACCCCTGCCCTATCACTGTCGAACCGATGGTGCGGGCCCAAAGCCAGCGCCCCTGCGTAGCAATCTTCATTTTAGCCATGACAAAGGAATTGGCAAATTCTCCTACGAGATAGGCGATAAATGAGGCGAGCAGCAACCGGGGGGTGTAGCCCAGGATGCGTTCATAGGCTCCTTGCCCTTCCCAGAACGATGCGGGAGGTAATACCTGCCCTAGCCAGATGGCAACCACGGCAATAAGATTACAGAGAAATCCCAGCCAGATGACCCTGCGTGCCTGGCGGTAACCATAAACCTCGGTCAGGATGTCTCCAAAGATATAGCTAAGAGGGAATATTACGATGGCCGCCGGCAACACGAGGCCGAACACATTTACCAATTTTACCGCCG
>Ga0214474_1000310_pt1 | contig 24967 bp, 23 predicted proteins | sample RVTome_2_FD_187335 | JGI IMG/M metagenome (GOLD analysis project Ga0214474, IMG submission 187335) | Soil microbial communities from uranium-contaminated site in the Upper Colorado River Basin, Wyoming, United States - RVT95D214 HiSeq ... | reverse complement strand
TACCAGTCCTCTCGAGGTATTTTCGGCAATTGAGACGGACTTTATGTTTCGAATACCAGGTATTCACGTTGTCGAAGCACTGTGTCATTTTAATCCGCATATCTATAGCTATCTCTTTACCTGGAAGTCACCAGTAATGGATGGAAAATTAGGGGCTTGTCATGCATTGGATATTGGTTTTGTGTTCGGTACTCATAACAATAACTTCTGTGGTTCAGGAGAAGCGGCTGACACACTTGCCAGGAATATGAAAGATGCCTGGATAGCCTTTGCTCGCACTGGCGACCCGAGCAATCAAAGTACTGGCCCCTGGCCACCATATGGCGACCGCAGGGCAACCATGGTGTTAGGATTAAAATGCCACATAGAAGAAGCGCCCTATGATGAAGAGCGGTGTGCCTGGGACTTGCTACCAAATGTATTCCGTAGATAATACTCTCCTTATGAACACTGGGAAGTCGAAGGATTGACTCTTCTTCATACAGTATGTTAGAGTCGGTTCGTAAATATTCATCAAACAGGGAAAAGGAGGATAAGATGGATTTTAAGGATTGTATCAAATTCGCAACCGAACAAAAGACTGCATACTTTGCAACTGACGATAATGGTCAACCCAGGGTTAGACCGATGGGTCTTTGGTTCGTCAATGAAAAGGGTTTCTATTTTCAGGTCGGAGCTACTAAAGCTCTTTACAAACAGCTTCAGAAAAACTCAAAGGTCGAGATTTGCTTCTACGCACCAGGACCCGGTGGTGAACTCGGTAAGGTAATGAGAGTAACCGGAAAAATCGAGTTTCTGGATGATTTCACCCTCAAAGCGAAGATCCTTGAAGACAGGCCTTTCTTGAAGAACATGGGTATCACGGGTCCGGGAGATCCTCGCCTTGTGATATTCAGAATATATCCAGGCGAAGCCTACTTCTGGACAATGGAAAATAGTGGTCGAGAGTCTGAAATTAAGAGAATAAAGTTCTAAGATCAACATCGGATTTACCCACACCCCAGTTTTGATCTGGGGTGCGGGATTTCGCTATTTATAAACACCGTATTCTTTTGCGGCCTCCATCATAGCCCGAAGGTTGGCCGGGTTACCTTCGTTCATACTCGCCGATCCAGTGAGGATGTACCCACCGCCTTTAGCACATGTCTCGATAAGTCTCCGGCAACCCTCTTTAACCTCTTGAGGCGTTCCAGTGCATAGCAAAGAGACGGGGAGATTACCGGCAATGCAGGCCCTATCGCCAAGGACCTCCTTGGCCTTTACCATATCCATCACCTCAAAATACCATATCACCTTACCTCTGGGCATATCCTTGATAATCTCTAAGCGGGGCTTGTAGTCTCCCTCTGCAAATGGCAAAGGCACAAGACCCTCTTCAATCAAACCCATCATCACTTTTTTTAGCGATGGCCAATAGAAGGTCTCAAATTGTTTGTTTGACATAAAGGCCCCTGGCCCCTTATGCAGAGGCATAAATATGATCGGAGACCCTGATGAGTTGGCCGCACTTACAGCAGCATGAATGACTATAGGCGTTATTCTCTCCATGGCTTCAAGGAGCTTGTCCGGTCGCTGATACATATCCATCATAATTCCCTTCGTCCCTCTCAGCATATCACCGATCAGATCAAAGGGAGCGCCGCTCATACCTCCCCAGATAGAGGGGACTCCCGCCTCCCGTGCGGCCTGGCTAATTTCCATAACTGCCGTCTGCCATTTCACCCCTTCGAGAGCCGCATCCAAGAGTGCCTGGACTGAGGCCCGGACTTCCGGATCTCCAAACTGTGTTATAAAAAAAACAGGTATGCCGACAAAAGGAGTAATAGGAGGTAGTTTTCGAAAACCTGTAAAAGCCCCTACTGACCGAGGCAAGAAAGTTCTCAGTATGAAATCAGTTGGATCTCTAATATAGTCATCGTATTCCTCTGCCTTCATATACTCGCCTTCGATAAACTGATATAACGAGATATCATCAGCAAGACCGTGCCCCGGCCAATAGTGTAATTTATAGTCAATGTTATCGAGCATCTTACCCGGAAGTACAAGACCAGGGCCAGCAAATGTATCCAAATCGAAATCAAGAAGAAAATTCAGCCATGCCCGTCGAAGCTCATCGTAATTGTACATGACCTTCTTGAGTGTCCCACCCGAATAATAGGCTGGATAAAAACCCGCCGGCAGCATAACCGGCACACGGTCAGGCTCTTCAAGTTTGATGACTTTGATAAACCGGGTGACCCTTACCTTATACGCTTTTTCCGCTTCAGGGCTTGAGAATTTAATGTCCTTTGGCGAAAGCCACCGTTTAAACCTCTCTTCCTGTTTTTCATCCAGTGTTAATTCAGCCCATCTCTTTTCGGCGGTCATCTATTATTCCTGCCTCCTTTTCTAAGATTAATAAATCATACCACACTGGAGTTGCTAACGGGGTTTACCGTAAGTCTCTGTTATTTAGTTGAAGCGATCTGATTTCTCTCCTTCCGCCCACTATTGCTCGTTCCCAACAATAAAACAACTTGCGATACCGGTCCCTGCATTGCCTCCTAAATTGTGCGTTAATCCCAATCGCGGATTCTTCACCTGCCGGGGACCAGCCTTCCCCTGAAGCTGTTTATACACTTCATACATCATCCTTAAGCCGCTGGCACCCAATGGATGACCGAAACACTTTAATCCCCCATCCGCATTGATAGGCAACTCTCCCGCGAGCGTAAAGGTTCCAGCTTCAATGTCTTCTTTGGCTTTACCTCTGGGGCTGAAACCCAAGTCCTCGTATACGATCATCTCGTGAATGGTAAAACAGTCATGAACCTCTGCAATACTTATCTCTTTTCGTGGATTTTTTACTCCTGCCTCCTCATACGCTTTCTTAGAAGCGAGTACATTCTCTTCTATGTGCACAAAATCATAATCTTGTCTTATGGCACCCTGGCGAGCCCCTACACAAATGGCTAATCCTTTAATATAGATGGGGTCGGCTCTAAATTTTTTAGCCATGTCAGCACGGGTCACAATGGCCGCTGCGGCTCCATCACTTACGCCGCAGCAGTCAAATAAACCAAGAGGCCAAGCCACGATAGGAGCTTTTAATACCTGCTCCACCGTCAGCTCATTTTTGAAATGTGCCTTGGGATTCAAGCTGCCATTGTGATGATTCTTCACTGCAATTTCAGCAAGAAGCCTTTTTCCCCTATCCGGGTCCAATTTGTAATCATTAAAATATCTTGTTGCCATATAAGCAAAGGACGCAGGTGCACTATAACCAGGCCCAATCCCCGCAGTTCCATCCGGATTATCACCTACAGCACTCGGACCCTTTACTCCTGTTACCCCCGCATCCTTTAACTTCTCCACCCCAACCGCTAACGCTATATCACAGACACCCGCAATGACCGCATAGCTCGCAGCCCTTAGAGCCTCAGATCCTGTGGCACACATGTTTTCAACTCGCGTCATAGGAATGTATTGTAGTCCGAGGGGGGCTAATGTGATGGCGCTTAAACCCGAGAATACCGTTCCGATCCAAGCAGCTTGAATATCCTTGGGTCCTATGCCTGCATCCTCAAATGCCTCATAGGCCGCTTCTACGATAAGATCCTCCACCCCCATATCCCACCGTTCCCCAAATTTAGTACAGCCCATCCCCACAATGGCTACTTTGTCCTTAATACTCTCCATTTCATCTCCTCCTAATATTTATTTTTAACCTAATCCATTATAGGCTTTGCTTTCCAAAAATAGTTAATAATCCCTTTTCCTTGAAACATCTTTCTAAAAGTCATTTCTACGGGCATACCTATTTTGACTTTGTTAAGCTCGTAATCCGTTAGCTCACATATCAGCCTGCCACCCCCATTAAAATCCACGACACCGTTTAGACCAGGAGGATTTTTGGTGGGCTGTAATTGATCTATCGCATAACTAAAGAGTTTACCTGTCTTGTCAGAAAACTTGTAACTTTCAAAATCATCTTTTGACTGGCACATCGCGCACACCCTTATGGTCTGTCCAATAGGATGAATTTGAGGGGTCCCGCACTTTTTACATTTAACCCCATACAAAGGTAAAATAGACCTTCGTTCTCTCCATCGAGTGGACGGGGATGGTTCAGAGCGCTGGGGAAGGGTTGATGCCTCAACTGGAACAAGATCACGCCAATTAAGATATTTTCCATATTCAATAGACATCTTCCTCGCTAACCTGTCTTTCATCATCGGTTTGCAACGAATTCTGGAAATATCTTCCGTGGCACGAAGGATGAAAGCATCGCAGCCATCTCCGTAGCTCGCGAAAAGGATTCTGTCTTCAGGTGCTGCCTCTTCTAAAGCGGCCACTAACATCATCATTGCCGCACCTGTCCCGGTATTGCCAATATGGGCAAAGAGAGGTTCCTGAACCTGAGCTTTCCCAAAACCCAAGTGTTTGCTTAGATCAGCATGCTCCCTGCCGTCAGAAGCATAAAAAACGATTTTGGAAAAGTCCCCTGGGGTGAGCGAATACTTCTTCATCAGTCCTGATATCGCCTCTTGCATGGTTGGCAAATAACCTACCACATCGATGAACCGCCCCTCGGCAGATTGGATAAAGGCATCCCTCTCTGTTCTCCAAAAGTCAGTAAAATCACTAAAGATGGAATAGTCGCCTTCAATGTTCGCAATTAGATGCTTTGATCCTATCATTAAGGCCGCAGCCCCATCGCCAAGAAGTTGCTCAAATCTTCCTTGGGGCGCACCCATACGGCAGTCTGAGGCAGTTACGATAATATGCTCGGCTGAGCCACTTTTAACTGCGTCCATAGCCAATTTTATGGCAACGGACCCTGCTCTCAGCGAATTCGTAAAGTCACCAGTATAACATTCCTTGTTTAAATCAACAGCACTGGCGATGATCGCTGCTCCTTGTTTTTCCTTATACGGGGCAGTGGTTGTTGCAAAAAATAACCCGCTAACCTTTCTATCGCTCCGGCTCATACAATCCAAGGTAGCGGCCACAGCCATTGTGATTGAATCCTCATCATAACCAGCTACGGCTTTGTCTCCGCTTCCACTCTTAACGTGCCAAGTCCTTGTAATTTCTTCCAGGTTAAGTCGATACATAGGGATATAAGCCCCCACTGATGTAATTCCTACCATTTCTCAAATCTCTCCTTTCTTCTTTAAGTTACAATTACAAATCCTTCTCTATACAGTATCTGTTTATAAATTCAGATTGTTCGTCATACCCGCCCTATATCAAATACGGAAAAAAATAGGTGATAAATAAAAATTAGACCAAATGTTCAATTTCAGTTTCTTGCTTAGCTAATTATATGTGAAGTGATTCGCTTGTCAAGTAAAAATGCAAAACAATAATTCTTTTAAATTACCTTGAGTTGCATGTAACTCATAAGTTGTAAAAAAATACTTGACAAGATAAGACTAACATGGTAATTAAACGGTCGCTCAACATATAAAGAGGTAAGGAAGCAATGCTCAGTTGTTATCGGGCTCTCGATTTAACGGATGAGAAAGGTTTTATCTGTGGTAAAGTCCTAGCTGACCTTGGGGTTGATGTCATAAAGATTGAGAGACCAGGAGGAGACCCTGCTCGAAGTATCGGGCCTTTCTATCATGACATGGCTCACCCTGAAAAAAGCCTTTATTGGTTTGCTTTTAATGGTAATAAGAGAAGCATAACTCTTGACATTGAAAGAACGGATGGTCAAGAAGTACTTAAGAAGTTAGCTAAGACTGCTGATATCGTGATCGAATCCTTCGCACCCGGGTATATGGATAAGCAGGGACTAGGTTATTCAGTTCTTAACCAAGTCAATCCTATGATTGTTATGACCTCCATCAGTAATTTCGGGCAGAAAGGTCCATATAAGGAGTATAAAGCTTCTGAGATTGTCCTTTGGGCATTATCTGGCATGATGTACATAGTTGGCGATCCCGATCGCCCTCCTCTGTTATCCAGTTATCCTCACGCCTATCTTTTTGGCGGAATGCAAGGAGCCATTGGGACAGTAATCGCCCTCTACCAGCGGGAAATGATAGGCCGTGGACAACAAGTGGATGCTTCAGCCCTGATGTCTCTTGTTAGGGCAACAGGACCTGAAGTCCAAGCACCTTGGGAGCTTTTCAGGCAGATCGTCAAACGAGAAGGCAGGATGCGCCTCCGTACCGGGACCGGTGTCCGTACACCGATTTTATGGCGTTGTAAAGATGGGGACGTGGGTTTCTTTTTACTTCTTGGTGCCAATTTTATCAAAGCAAATACAGCACTTGTAGAATGGATAAAGAGTGAAGGTGTAGACAGTGGCGTCATGGGGCAAATAGACTGGAAGAAGGTGGGTTGGGATGAAATCACAGAAGATGTGGCTTGCCAAATCAATGCCATTCTCACTGAATTTTTTTCTCGGCATACTAAACAGGAACTCTATGAAGAAGCGATCAAGAAGGGCATCCAGATTGTCCCTGCACTTACGGCTAAAGAAACGTGGGAGTTTCCTCAGTTCGCTGCCAGGAACTATTGGGTGAAAATAGCCCACCCTGAATTGGAGGCTGTGATGACCTATCCCGGCGGCTTTATAAAGTCGACGGAAACAACTTGCGGGATACGGCGCCGGGCTCCTCTGATTGGCGAACACAATGAGGAGATTTATAAGAAGGAACTAGGCTTCTCAGCAGAAGAGCTGATGATTCTAAAACAATCCAGGATCATTTAGCTGGTCTATGCCCTTCCTGTTAGTTTTCGGTAGATTAGGCAGGACTTGGAAGCTTCATAACGTGACATGAACACATGGGTGTCGTATGCAAGGACGGCCCTTTGAAGGGATTAAAGTCTTAGAATTTTGTTGGGCAGGAGTAGGTCCTTTCTCGCTCAATTACCTTGCCTACTACGGAGCCGAAGTCATCAAGGTGGAGACGACTTTAAGACCGGACATCACTCGAACCGGTGCTCCCTATAAAGACAATATCCCTGGATTAGAACGGAGTGCCACTTTTGCGTGGACCCATCCTGTCAAAAAGTATGATATCACACTAAACTTGAATCACCCCAGGGGAATAGAGATCGCGGAGAAACTGGTGGCCCGGGCCGATGTTGTCGGCGAAAGCTTTACAGCAGGAAAAATGGAAAAGTTTGGTTTGGGATACGAAGACCTTAAGAAAATAAGGCAAGACATTATCATGTTCCGCACGTGTGGCTATGGGAGGACAGGACCTTTGAGCACGCAACCGAGCACAGGATTTTCTTTGACCACTCTAACAGGATTCAATAGCATGTGCCGTTGGCCTGATAGGCCCTCCTCCCCCGTAAGCGGACCTTACACGGATTTTATCGCTCCATTGTTTGGGGGTCTGGCACTGATTGCTGCACTCGATTATCGGCGTAGGACAGGGAAAGGACAGTGCATTGATCTCTCGCAGCATGAAGCGGTCATTAATTTTGTCACGCCAATCGTCCTTGACTATGATGTAAATCAACGGGAACTGGTCCCCACGGGCAACCAATGTGACCATGCTGCGCCACACGGACCTTATCGCTGCAAAGGCGATGATCGATGGTGTGCCATTGCAGTATCGACCGATGAGGAATGGGATATTTTTTGTAACGTTATTGGAAAACCAGCTTGGACGAAAGATCAAAAGTTCTCTACCCTCCTTAACAGACTCAAAAATTATCATGAACTCGATACGTTAGTTGAAGAGTGGACGATCAACTTCGAGGCAGAGGAAGTAATGGTGATGATGCAAGCGGCTGGCGTGCCTGCCGGTGTGGTGTCAAACACCCAAGACTTGTTTGAGGATCCTCAACTAAAATACTATCACCATTTCCACGAACTGGACCATCCCGCTATGGGGAAGTGCGCCTTTTACCAGGGCCCTGGATTTCGTTTATCTGAGGCAGATTATGATGTGGCACGTCCTCCCTTACTTGGGGAACATAATGAGTATATTTACACCAAGATTCTTGGTATTTCAGATGACGATTACACCAAGTGGATGCAAGATGGGGTTTTCGATTAATACCTATTTACCATCCTGTGGAGAAATCCACGCCTGTGTGTCGTAACGCTTGTTTGCCGAAGTCAGACACAAGGTTGGCCCTTCTTCAACATTGAGGAAAAAATGGATTTTTCACTCACCCTTGAGCAAGATCAATTTCAACAACGAATTCGTCGTTTCTTACAGGTGGAGTTAGCCCCCTTGGTGAAGGAAATAGAAAGTGCCCACCAATTCCCAACCAGTTTTTATAAACATTTGGCAGCGAACAAACTCTTAGGTATAAATTTCCCTAAAGAATATGGAGGGCAGGAAGCGGATTGTATGACATGCGCCCTCCTCATTGAGGAGATCTCAAAATATTCTTCTGGAGTTGCCGGATGTGTGACTACCGCAGGGATGACATCACCGTATCTCCTTTTATTATCAGGGACGAAAGAACAGAAAGAGAGGTACCTTCACGGAGTGGCAACGGGAGAGACAATAGCAGCATTTGCCATTACAGAACCAAATGCTGGCTCGGATGTCACCAAATTGTCGACTCATGCAGTCGCTGAAGGAAATTTTTATAAAATTAATGGAACAAAAACATTCACCACGAACGGGAGTGTGGCCAATATCTTCTTGGTCGTTACAAGGACCGGTGATCAGGAAAAAAGATTTAGTGTGTTCCTAATTGAGAGAGGAACTCCAGGCTTTTCTGTAAGCAAAAAATTCGATAAATTAGGATGGGCGAGTCAGGACACGACTGAGATATCGTTGGATGATGTGATCGTCCCCAGAGAGAATCTTGTAGGACCGGAGGGAGGCGGGCTATCTCGTGCCTTTAGCTCGATCAACTTCACGAGGATCCTCATGGCTTCTACGGCGCTTGGAGTTGCGGAATCGACATTAGATCATGCCTTAAAGTATGCGAGAAGCAAAGAACAAATGGGTAAACCCCTGCACAAACAGCAAGGAATTAGATCAGAACTTTCTAAGATGGCTGTTGAAGTAGAAGCAGCACGTTTGTTGGTTTATCGAGCAGCATGGATGTATGACAGAGGCTTACGTAATCGAAAAGAGACCGCAATGGCAAAGTATTACGCAACGGAAATTTCAAAACGAATTTCTAAAGAAGTGTTACGGTTGCATGGATTAGACGGATTTACAAATAGCCATCCAGCTGCCATCTTTTTCTCGGACACTCCTGTTTTTACGATTGCCGATGGTACTTCAGAGATCCAATTAGAAAACATCTCAAGGGAATTGGGATTATTGGAATCCGGGGGGATGGGATCTTAGTAATAGGACAACAGCCAGAAATGCTTCCCTGCCTACCAGCAAGCAGGCGAAGCTTTAGAATGCGGATGAGAGGTAGAGATTTATGAATGCCAATACCAAAGGATCACCTATTGAGGAGTTGATAGCAAATGTCTTGGAGACTCGCTTTGAAAACTTTGATCCAGCAACCGTGGAGCATGCGAAGAATCGCATGATAGATGTCATAGGATGTTTGATCGGTGGTGCTAATGGACCAGGGAATTCTTCATTGATAGAACTGATCAGGGATTGGGGAGGCAAGGAAGAAGCTACCATCCTCATTCATGGAGGAAAAGCTCCTGCCTACAATGTGGCAATGATCAATAGTATTATGGCCCGCTCTTATGATTTTGAGCCTGTGGATGTCATGGTTGACAATACCATTATCCCGGCTCATACCAGCGGAACGACCGTAATGACTGCGATCTCCATGGGAGAAATGAAGGGCATCAATGGCAGAGAGTTGATCGCCACTTTAATGGTTGGCGACGATGTGTCGGCACGGATATTGGCTGCCTCCGGGTTTGGATTTGAATTGGGTTGGGATGGCACGGGTACAGTGAACATGTTTGGAACCGCTGCAATCGCAGGAAGAATATTGGGTCTAAACAGGATTCAATTGCGAGATGCCTTTGGTATTGTTCTCAACCAGCTCGCTGGGAGTTTTCAAAACATCTGGGACGGGACAACTGCCTTTAAATTGCAGCAGGGAATGTCAGCAAGAAACGGTATCTTTTCAGCGCAGTTGGCAAAATCAGGTTGGACAGGTCCGGAGGATGCTTTGCTTGGTAAATTTGGGTATTATCACCTTTATACCGAGGGCTGTCGTAACCTTGAAATTTTAACCAAAGATCTGGGCAAAAGATATTGTAGTGACGTTACTTTTAAACCCTATCCTTGCTGCCGTACTACCCATCCAGCGATTGACTGCGCCCTGGCAATTGTTCAAAAGAATCCGATTGAACCTCGGGATATCAAAGAGGTGATCCTCCGCGTGCCTCATGGAGCTTTGAAAAGTTTTTGTGGACAGCCTTTTAAAATCAGGAGATTCCCTCATGGCGATGCCAACTTTAGCTATTATTATACGGTGGCAAATGCCTTGCTGAGAAAGAGTGTTAAACCCGAACACTTTTCTGATGAGGCGATAGGTGATCCTCAAATCAAAGCACTGATCAGCAAGATGTCGTTAGAGGAACTTCCAGGGGCAATCTTTCAGAGCGCTGAACTTAAGATCATCATGAAAGATGGGAGACAATTTTCAGAATTCACCGATTCCCCTAAAGGCAACTCGGTCAATAACCCGATTTCAAAGGATGAAATAATAGCAAAATTCTGGGCCAATGTCGAATTTTCTCAAACCGTCACCCAAAAGAATGCAGACAGATTATTAAAGCTACTTGGAAATTTGGAAGAGCTTGATCAGGTCGATAGAATTATCAAACTACTGGTTATTTAAAATGGCATTCCTGCTGATTGAGACTGCATTGGGGGGAATCGATAAAGTAGAAGAAAAATAGGGATCAGGGGGATGGGCATGGAGCCAAGGAAATCTTAACCAATCTAAAGAAAAGAGAGGAGATGGAAATGAGAAAGATCGCATTTATCATTTGTTTAACAATTTTGTTCGCCGGCTTTTCATCTATTGACAGAGCATTCGCTCAAAAACCGATAGAGCTTTCCTACAGCGTTTTTCAACCTGCCGCACACAAGGCTACATTACTTTCTAAAGAATGGGCTGAGGAGATTGGAAAAAGGACAAACGGGAGGGTAAAGATCACTGTTTTTCCAGGTGGCATCCTTTCCCCTCCTGATAAGTGTTATCAAGGGGTGATCACTGGGGTGTCCGATATCGGGTATTCTGTTTTGGGGTACACGAAAGGAAGATTCCCTCTTGCAGAGGTATTTGATACACCTCTTGGCATTAAAAGCGGTGTGGTGTCTACGAAATTAGCGAATGAGTATGCAAAAAGACTTCAACCCAAAGAATTCGATGACACGAAATTCATGTATTTCCATGGTAATGGCCCTGGCCTTCTACATACAAAGAAGCCTGTCTACAATCTCCAGGATCTGAAGGGCATGAAAATTCGGACTGCCGGGCCCATGTCAAATCTCATCGCTCACCTTGGCGGAACACCTGTGGGTATGCCAATGGGTGAGTCCTATGACGCCTTAAGCAAGGGGGTGATCGAAGGGATCCTGTGCCCCACGGAAGCATTGGAGGGTTTTAAGTTGGCAGAAGTCGTAAAGTATACCACCGAATGTCACGGCATTGGTTACACTGGAATTCATTTCACAACGATGAATAAAGATAAGTGGAATGCTCTGCCTCCAGATATCCAGAAGATTATCAATGACGTGAACGAGGAGTGGATTAAGAAAACAGGGTTAATGTGGGACGAAGTTGATCAAAGTGGAAAGGAGTTTGCCCTTAAAATGGGTCATCAGATGATCCCTCTTTCGAAGGCAGAGGAAGAGAGATGGATAAAAGCTCTGGAGCCTCTTTTCGATGAATATGTGAAAAATATGAAAGCCAAAGGCCTTCCAGGAGAAGAGGTATTGAAATTCTGTATGGACTTTCTGAAGAAAAATCAATAGCGGAATGGCCAAAGGTACAAATGAACCTGGCCGTCTGAACAGGTCTTAGGGGTGAGGAGAAACCATGCAAGGGCTCATTCGAATTGCTTCATGGCTGAGTCGATGGATGAAGGTCATTGCAAATATTGCTTTGACCTTCATGATACTGCTTACAGTGGCTGATGTAATCCTTAGATCTTTTAGAAGGCCAATTATCGGCACCTATGACATCGTATCATTTTCAGGGGTGGTGGTTATGGGTTTTGCTATCCCTTTCACCTCTTGGGTAAAGGGCCATATCCGTGTCGATTTTCTTATCCTCAAACTCCCTCAAACGACAAAAAGAATCTTCGATATCGTTACGAGGTGCATAGGGACAGGATTATTCTTGATCATTGGCTGGAATCTCCTCGTGTTGGGAAAGGATCTACAGAAAGCAGGCGAGGTTTCATCTACGATTTCGATGCCTTTGTATCCGGCCGTCTATGGATTGGGGATTTGCTGCTTGATTGAATCTCTGGTGGTCTTTTGTGATATCTTCAAGGCTGGGGGAAAATATGAGTGAGATCACAATAGGGATTATCGGTCTGATGCTGTTGATTGTCATATTTCTCACGGGGCTGGAACTGGGTTTTGGTATGGCTGTCCTGGGTTTCATTGGGTTTAGTTATATTGTATCTGTTAAAGCTGGTTTTAGCATACTTTCTCAGGATGTCTTCGACACTCTTTCTGCGTATGGGTTCACTGTTCTCCCTGTTTTTGTCCTGATGGGTGAGATTGCTTTCGTTGGGGGAATTGCAAAGAAACTATATGATTCAGCTTACAAGTTTATCGGACATATCCCTGGAGGATTGGCAATGGCCACTGTGGCGGCGGCGAGTGTTTTCAGTTGTATTAGTGGATCTACCTCAGCTACAGCGGCGACTTTTTCCTATGTTGCCATACCAGAAATGGATCGATATCATTATGGCAAGAGACTATCCTCGGGGATCGTAGCTGCTTCGGGGACTCTTGGCCCGCTTATTCCTCCGAGTGTCCCCCTTATCGTTTACGGCATTATTACAGAACAGTCGATCGGAGAACTATTTCTGGCTTCCGTGATTCCGGGAGTGCTTGTTGCTATATTTTTTATGCTTGCTATTTACGGGTGGTGTAAAATCAACCCTTCCATGGGACCTAAAGGCGAAAAATCTTCATGGAGAGAGAGAATGGTATCCACAAAAGACGTGGGATGGGTTACCGTTATCTTTTTATTGGTGATGGGGGGGATGATGAAGGGTTTCTTCACACCTACGGAGGCTGGGAGTGTTGGATGCTTTGCGATTGGCCTTTTGGCTTTCGCCAAGAGGGATCTGGATTTCAAAGGATTGGGCAAATCGTTAACAGATTCTGTTTATACATCTTGTATGGTAATCATTCTTATCATAGGCTCCACCATATTTGGACATTTTATCGCTATAACAAAAATTCCTCTTATAGCGGCAGATTGGATTATACAGTTGCCCTTTAATCGTTATATCATTCTGACCCTGATCGGCATGATCTATCTTCTTGGAGGTTCTTTCATCGATGATATGGCATTCATGATACTTGCCACTCCAATCTTTTATCCTGTTGTTCTTAAGCTCGGCTTTGACCTCATATGGTTTGGAATTTTCCTCCAAATCGTAGTGATGATCGGAGTGATTATCCCGCCTATGGCGATTAATATTTTTGTGGTAAATAATATTACGAAAGTGCCTGCTTGGGATATCTATTGTGGAGTCACTCCATTTTTGATCGGTTTGGTTCTTACCGCATTATTGATGATGCTATTTCCCCAAATGGCTCTTTATATACCTTCTCTGATAAAGACGTAACGAAGTGACAAATGGTGAAAATCCTTATAAGTACATTTAGTACGTTTGGAAGATTGAAAATGAAATATGGCTGCTATACTCGAGGAATTAAAAACCTTATAAATATTAAAAGAGACACTAATGTTTGAACTGACCGATGAACAAAGAGACATAAAAAAAGCGGCAAGGGAATTTGCAGAGGGGGAGTTTCCAGATATTGCCTCGGAATGTGACGTTAACGAAACCTTTCCTGTTGACCTCTGGAAAAAAGCCTGTGAATTCGGATTTATTGGGGTTTGCATAGAGGAGCAATACGGAGGGGCAGGGCTTGGTGTTTTGGAATATGCAATCCTTTTAGAGGAATTTTGGAGGGTTGACCCTGGTTGTGGAAACATTCTGCTCTCAACCCTCGGATCCGAATTGATTCAGCAATATGGCAATGAAGAACAAAAGAAAGAATATCTTCATCCTTTGACAAAGGGGAAAGCGATCATAGGGACTGTTGTTTGTGAAGATTATATAAATAATGGTTTCCACTATGCACGACATAACAACAGAAATGAATATTTAATAAACGGTTCAAGTAGATTCATTTTCAATGGGACAAATGCAAACTATTTAGTCATCGTTGGACAGGGAGCCTCCGGAGACTCTTCAGGCGTCGGAGGACTTAGTATTTTCGTCATTGAGAAAGGCCAGAATGGGATAAAAACCAATAGACTTTCCGATAAACTTGGGATACGAGCATCTGACATTTCCGAGGTCATCTTAAAAGATGTCATGATCTCATCAAGAAATATCGTTGGAGTAGAAGGGGAGGGATTGGAGCAATTCAACACCTTTTTAGACAGAATCCGAATTTATAATAGTGCGCAAGCAGTAGGTGCCTCTCAAGGGTGTTTGGAGAAAGCGATAAAATATTCAAGAGAGAGAGTTCAGTTTGGACATCCGATAGGTTGGTTTCAAATGATTCAATTCAAAATAGCGGAAATGGCCACCAGGGTTGAGGCAGCCCGAAATCTTTGTTACAAGTCGGCCTGGGATTTTGATCATGAAGGTAAAGACCAAAAGCTCCATTCAATGACGAACTGGTTTTCAAGAGAAGTGGCAGTCAGTGTAACTTCAGAGGCCCTACAAATTCACGGTGGGTATGGATATATGAAGGATTTAGATATCGAACGGTTTTACCGAGATGTCCAATCCTTGGAGTTGTTTGGGGCTTCGAGGGAAAGAGAGAAGATCGTCATTGCAAGAGATCTATTGGGGAAAATGCAATAGGGTTTATCATGCTGAATCCAACTAAGAGAAAAGAGATGAAGAGGTGATATCAAATTGATAGACCTTGATAAAAGGGAACTTTTAATTCAAGCCGCAGTGGACCTCTTCGCACAAAAAGGATTCACAGAGACTTCGGTGAGGGACATCGGGAAAGCAGCAAAAGTCAACACCTCCCTTGTTTACTATTATTTTAAAGATAAAGAAGAAATCCTCTATTCTATTATCGAACGAAGTAACCGGGATCTTATCGCTGTTCTTAAAGAAATCCAAACAAAAGAATCCGATCCTCTTGAGTGTTTAAGAAAAATGATCGTCCGACATATCGTTTTTTCCCGTGAATCTTGGAAAGTAACAAAATTGATCTCGGTAGATAGTTATCAACTGCATGGACAGCGAAAAAACCAGAATATCCGGATCCAAAGGGAAATCTATAACATGTACATGAAACAACTCCAACAATTGAAAGCATCCAGAGTCCTTCAAGACATCAACTTAACTGTACTTAATTTTGTTATTTTTGGAATGATCAACTGGTTTTACAGATGGTATAAAAGCGGAAAATCTCTTAATGAGGAAGATGTAGCGAATCAAATGATTAAAATCCTCAATTTTGGCATTTTGAGGGAAAATAGAGATCCTGGAAAAAAAGAGCTAATCAATGATGCCTATTAAATTAATTCACTTATGAAACGGTTATCTTAATCTCTGATTTGATAAAGGATATGGAGTGGGTACTTCACTGGTTCAATTTAGGGGAAGAAGGATTTGTTAACGAGGTTCAGAAAAGAAGCGGAGAATTGTTGAAAGAATTGTCCCTTAAACATGGAGGGAAAAGAAGAGACAGAAAATTGGGTATAATAAAGCCTCCTTGCTTGCATAGTAGAGTATGAAGTTTGCCATGGAGATAGGGAGCAGGTGTTATATATTGGAGTAGGGCCAAGTGGTTTATAACGGGAACACGGAAGAAATATCCCAGGAGGTCATCCTCAAATACTTGGGGACTTAACCATTCTTAAGGAATTTGTTTTTATGGAGGTGATTCTTCATACCTCACATAATTCAATTAAAACACCTTCTGTGGTTTCGGGATAAAAAAAGGCAATGCGACCGTGGGCCCCGGGCCTGGGGCAACCTTCTACCAGTTTCGCCCCACTCCGTTCAAAATCCTGGATAGTCGCTTCCAGGTCATCGACTTCAAAACAGAGGTGATTGATGGTCCCATTCTGTCCACGGACCACACGCACCGTAGGGTCATCTCCTTTGTCCGGTCCCATGTGGCAGATGACCTCAATCGAGGTGTCTCCAATGGATAAGAATCCCATACGAGCATCTATTTGTTTGTTTTCCTTGATCTCTGTACAGGGAAGTCCCAATCCCTTGAATTTTTCAATAGCCCGATCAAGATTTTCCACCATCACCCCAATGTGTCGCAGCTTTTTTATCATGACCTTTTCCCTCCGCTCTTGGCCAGATTATCAAACATAAAAACCTATATATGAAATATTTTTTATTTTATTCAAAATATTTGTGAAATATCTTATTTGTCCAACCATTTCATCACAATTGTCCAGACTATTTGAGGACAAAAAAATGTCTTTTAACTGGATTAGCATATTGCTTTATTAACGATCCTTCCCTTTTTCCCCGCTCCTGGTAACTTTAGATTTGAATGCTTTTGTATACTTGCGGCAGAATTGGTCCCTTCCCAACAAGAGTTCTGTCGCAAGCAGGGTTTCGCGAAGTTGCTGATCCATGGGGTCGATAATGGCAGAATCCAGGCCTGCCTCCAACGCTAATGTTAAAAAGGTTCTATTGATTAAGAAGCGGTTCGGCAGCCCGAATGAAATATTGCTTAAACCACAAGTGATATGAGAGTAGGGGTATATTCTCTTGATCACCCTCATTGCTTCCAGTGCTGTTAATCCGGCTTTTATATCAGTGCCAATGGTCATAACCAAAGGATCGATGTACACCTTTTCATCTGACACCCCTGTATTCCGAGTTGCGCTGAAGACCTTCTTCAACACATTTAATCGATCAGTCACATTTTGGGGAAACTTTATTTCATCAAGGGCCATTGCAATAACCAAACAATTGTATTTGACAACAATAGGAAGAATATTTTCCAGCCGCTCAGGGTCGCCGTTTATGGAATTAATCATAGGCTCATGTCGAATATGTTTAAGCGCCTCAATCAAAGCAATAGGATTGGTACTGTCCAGACATAAAGGTACCTCAGTTGCTTCTTGCACTATCCTCACCAACCATGCTAAGTCATCGGCCTCTCTATCAGGGGTGGTGCCAGCATTAATATCCAGTAAATCAGCCCCAGCCTCAACCTGCTCCTTAGCCAGATGTTTGATAAAGGATTCTTCTCTATTGGCAATGGCTATCCCTACTTCTTTTCGAGTCCCGTTGATTTTCTCACCGATGATTTGCATATATTTCCCCGTGCAATGTCAATTCCTTGCCTCATTTCCCTCATAAGAGAAATATTTTCTTGACAAGTTAAATATATAAATGTATATCGTCGTAACTGAAGAACGTCAAGTCAAATTTGTTCCCAGGTTCTGAATACTTCTTTTTCTTTAGATTTCTTGGTTCCGGCAAAATGGACCCAATTCTCGAACATTCTAAGGTCGTTGTTCAGTCAGGGTATCGATTCGCCCTCATCATTAACGGCATTGGTAAGATTGGCATCGATAATCGACTTATAACAAAAAACATACACTTCTATCTTAGAAGAGGAGGAGTAAAACGATGATTGACCAACTGGCAACTACGATGGCAGACCTTGAAGAGGCAATGGTTTTAAAGCTTGTTCAACAGCGGCTGGATACTGGCGAGGATCCCATGATGATCTTGACGAGTTGCCGTGAAGGAATGGTTTTGGTTGGGAAACGCTTCGAGGCAGGTGAGTATTGGGTCTCTGACTTGATGATGGCAGGCGAGATCTTTAAACAGGTAAGCGGTTTGCTTAGCTCACGGCTTAAGACGGATGCCATTGGTAAACTCGGCAAGGTGGTCATCGGTACGGTCAAAGGCGATATTCATGACATCGGCAAGGACATTGTGGTGAGCTTACTCAATGCGGCTAACTATGATGTGCGTGATCTGGGCGTAGATGTGCCCCCGCAAAAGGTTATAGATGTAGTTAAAGAGACGGGTGCAACAATTGTGGGATTGTCGGGATTGCTTACTGTTGCATTTGATTCGATGAAAGAGACCGTGGCCGCATTAGCTGCAGCAGGGTTACGCCCAAAAGTCAAGGTGATGATAGGAGGTGGTTCAGTATCGGAGAAAGTGCAGCACTATACAGGGGCAGACGCATGGGGTACAAACGCACAGTCTGCTGTATCATTGTGTAATCAGTGGATCAAGGAGGTGGCAAGATGAATAACGAAGCGTTGTTTCAGGAAAGACTCACTCGCATCAAAAAGGTAATTAACTTGGAGCCAGTGGATCAAATCCCGGTAATCTATATGGGTGCAGCTTTTGCACCGCGTTACATGGGCATGTCAATGGCGGAATATTGCGCTGATCCCGAAGCACCAATGAATGTAACGCTTGCCACGATGAACAAACTGGGAGGATTTGACGGCATCAATGCAGCAATGGCTGGACGCCTCACTCCCATATTGCCAGCCCTATGGCTTTCGCGCGTCGCTGTACCAGGCCGTGATCTGCCACCAGATAGTCTCTATCAGGTGCAGGAGGCCGAAGTGATGACACCAGCCGACTATGATGTCATCATCAATAAGGGCTGGCAGGCTTTTTTGGATAGTTATTTGCCCAAGGTTGCTGATCTGGTTGAATTAGAAGAAGCCCAGAACTGGCTGAAAAAGAATATGCCTCGCGCTATCGCTCCGTATCGTGAGCACGGCTATGTAGCCATTACGGCTAATCCGGTCACCACCCCATTTGAGTACTTTTGCGGTGGGCGATCCATGGCCAAGTTCTTTGCGGACTTGTACCGTATGCCTGACAAGGTTCAAGCAGCCATGGATGTTGTGCTTCCAGATCTCATCGCACAGGGTATCAGCGGAGCTCGTATGGCGGGTATGATGGGAATTTGGGTGGGTGGTTGGCGCACGGCCAGTGCTTTGATCGCTCCAAAATTATGGAATCGATTTGTTTGGCCCTATTTCGTCAAAATTGTGAATGCTTTGTTGGAGGCTGGTCTTACTCCTGTCCTTCATTTGGACCAGGATTGGACACGTGATCTCGCGCGCCTGAGGGAACTTCCTGAAAAAAAGTGTATAATGAATCCGGATGGTATGACCAATATGAAAAAGTTTAGGGAATTAGTGAGTGACCGCATGGCCATGATGGGGGATGTGCCATCTTCGATGTTTGCCGCCGGTACTCCGGAAGACATCTATAATTATGTACGCGATTTAGTAAGCCTCTTCGACTGCCGGGGGTTGATCCTTTGCCCTGGCTGTGATGCACCCATTAATACCAAGCCGGAAAACATGGAAGCTTTTATAGCCGCCAGCCACGAATACGGCAAAGTGGCCTAATGGGTATATTTCTTAACCTAAATAGGAAAGAAGGGATGTAAAATATTTTTCCACAAATACTTTTTAAGGAGGATAATAAGAAGAAACTGAGAATGATATCGAAGTGCCTTTGTTTGGTGTTGATACTTGCTTTATTTTGTCTTCCAATTTTTTTGTTCAAGAAGCGGCTGCTCAAACAAAAACTTTTAAGTTCGGTTTAATTTCATCGACGACCGGTCCGATGGCAGCCGCGTTTAAAAATATCATTGATGCAGCAAAACCAGCAAAAGATTTGATGAACAAGCGGGGGGGCATTACTGTCCAAGGTCAAAAATACCTCGTCGAGGTTGTCACCGAAGACGATCAATCATCACCGCCTGGCGCAGTCGCTGCTGTCAACAGAATGATACAGGCTGGAATTAAATTCGTCTATGCTCCGCAAGCCACTTTTTGCAATATAGCACTTGCCCCAATCGCCGAGGGAGCTAAGATATTGCGCATTAAGGGCCTGGGTGGTGGGGAAAGAGGAAGTCGGCCCGAGTTTCCGTTTCGGGGCGACTGTATCAAACTGTCGAGAAGGTTGCAATGAGGCGTCGCGATAAATGCTTTTATCAGCGGAGAGGATAACGAAGGACTTCAGCGGGGTTCGTGCCCTGAATCACCTGGATTGCTCGGTGGAAAAGGGCTATATCCATGGACTTATAGGACCGAACGGTTCAGGAAAAACCACCCTGTTTAATGTGATTACCGGTGTTTCTCCGGCGACTGAAGGGCGAATCCTCTTCGAGGGGAGGGATATCTCCACCTCGAAACCCTATGCCATCTCAAGGCTGGGGATCAGCCGCACCTTCCAGAGAGGTTTCGTGGCCGCCAGTATGACCTGCCTTGAGAATGTGATGAGCGGGGCACATGCCCGTACGAAGGCGGATCTGTTTGGGACCTTTTTAAGGATACCGTTGACCGCCTCGAAGCAGGAGTTACAGATTAAGGAACGGGCTATTGAATACCTTTCCTTTGTCGGGCTGGACAAATACAAGGATCGATGGGCCGGGGAACTGGTCTGGGTGGAGCGACAGCTCCTTCAGATGGCCCGGGCCCTGGCCGCAGAGCCGAAATTGATGCTATTGGACGAGCCCACGGCGGGCATGGGTCCTGAAGAATCGGTACGTGTGGCGGAGATGATCAAACGAATCCTCGGCATGGGGATCACCATTATCCTTGTCAGCCACGACATGAACCTTGTAATCGATCTGGCTCATCGGATCACGGTTATCAACTCCGGCACGAAAATCTGCGAGGGAACGCCGGAATTGGTGCAAAAGGACCCAAGGGTTTTGGAGGCCTATCTTGGCAAAGAATAGCCAGGTCCTGTTGAAAGTCACGGAACTTTCGGTTTCCTACGGCTTTGTATCCGCCCTGAGAAATGCCAGTATAGAACTGTTTGAAGGGGAGTTTGTGACGTTGATCGGCGCCAATGGAGCGGGGAAATCAACCCTCCTGGAAGCCATCCTGGGAGTGCATCACCCCGATTCGGGTAGGGTCTTTTTTCAAGGTGAGGACATTACTGATAGGCCTACGGACCGTATCGTTGCCATGGGGATAGCCCTTTGCCCTGAAGGACGTGGAATCCTTCCCATGATGAGTGTACTTGAGAACCTGCAGCTGGGTGCCTTTCATTGCCGTGACTTTATTCAAGAAGGCCTTCACAGGGTCTCCGAGCTTTTCCCGATCCTGTGGAAACGCAAGGAACAGGTCGCGGGAACCCTGAGTGGCGGGGAGCAGCAGATGCTCTCCATCGGCAGGGCCCTTATGGCCTCTCCGTCTCTGCTGATGCTGGATGAGCCGTCTCTGGGACTCGCTCCGCTGATCGTCAATGAAGTTTTCAGGATCATAGGGGGTCTGGCCGATGACCGTCACACTATTCTCCTTGCGGAGCAGAATGTGAAGAAGACTCTTCAGTATGCCGAACGGGGCTACGTGTTTGAAACTGGAAAGATCGTGCTCAAAGGGAGCGCCCGGGAACTCATGCAAAACGAGGCGGTGATCGAAGCCTATCTTGGGGGCAGGGGTGGGGATTAATGGAAGGATAACATAGGGATGGAAGTCTTTTTGGCGCAACTGATTAACGGCCTGGCCGTGGGCAGCATGTACGCCCTTGTGGTGACGGGCTTTAATCTTCTCCTGCTGGTTTCGGGGGTCGTACAGTATGCCTATGCCCACATCGTAGTCATCGGAATGTATGCAGCCTGGGTGGTCCTCAGGGCTACTGGGGACAATCTGCTCCTTGGCATTCCTGCCGCCGTCCTTTGCTCCACTGTGATGAGCATCCTGACCGAACCCCTGTTTCGGCCCCTTGTGAAGAAAAGGGCCATCAATCAGACCTTTGTCATGTCCATAGGGATCGCCATGATCCTGACCCACATCATGGCAAAGCATATTCACGACGGCATGCCCGTCGGGTTTCCGGAAAGCCTTTCCGATCAAGCAGCCGTTGTGCAGTTCGGCATCGCAGCCGTGTCAAAAGGTCAGTTTTACACCTTTTTCGGGACCATTATAGCGGTGTGCGCCTTTCTCTATCTCCTCTACCGCACCATGACGGGAAGGGCTTTTCGCGCCATGGCCCAGAGCCCTTTTGTGGCAAGGCTGTTGGGGATCCCTATCACCAAGATGGGGCTCCTGAGCTACGGTATTGCCGGATTGCTGGGGGGCGTGACCGCGGTATTTCTGGCCGTCACCATGGGATCCGCCTACCCGGCCCTTGGAGATTCCCTGGGCATCAAAGTCATTGCCACGGTCTTATTTGCCGGTCTGGGGAATCTGAAGGGGGGGTTGATCTGCGGGCTCATCCTGGGTATAGCCGAAGGCCTCACCGTGGGCTACTTGCCCGGACAATGGTCCAATGCCGTGGCCTTTGGGATGATCATGATCGTGGTGATGGTCAAGCCCGAAGGCATCTTCGGCATCAGGGTATAGGAAGGTTCCATAAGCATGGCTTTGCCGGTTCTAAACTACTTTATTTTCTGCATCATCTTTATCCTTCTGAGCTGGGCGGTCTATCTTCCCTATCGATGTGGTCAGCTCTATCTGGCGCCGATCTACTGCATGTGCGCAGGGGCCTACTTCGGGGCCTATGCGGTAACCGCATGGGATTGGCCCGTGGCCCTGGCGATTTTGGCAAGCACCTTTGTCGGGGCCCTCTTCGCCTTTTTCCCGGCCATCGGACTGCGAAAGGCCCCAGGATTTGCAACAGCAATCGCATCCATGGCCCTTATCTTTATCCTTCAGACGGTCATCATGAATCTCAAATTTGTGGGCGGTTCAGCCGGCTATTTCGGGATTCCGCCCATGGACTATCCGCTCATTACCTCTTTAACGGTCCTGGTAATTGCAGGGATCATCATATATCGTGTGGATCATTCCCGCCTGGGAAGGGCTGCGGAACTGCTCTTTTACGGCCGTGAGGAGGTGGGCTGCTTCGGTGTGAACATCGCATGGGTGGGCATGATTCTTCAGGTGCTTTCAGGGGGCCTGAGCGGTGCTGCAGGGGCCCTCTTTGCCTTTACAGTGGGTTCGGTCTTTCCTGCGGCCTTCGGCTTTTCCTTTCTGCTGATCATCTTTCCCATCGTCTTTATAGGCGGGAACTTCACCATGTGGGGCGCCGTTTTTTTTGCTCCGATCCTCTGGGGCATCCCCCTGATCCTTCCCGAGGCCATAGCGGAATGGAAGGACGTCATTTTCGGGACATTGCTCATCTGCATCCTCATCTTCAGACCGGAAGGGGTGGTCAGCAAGCAGGTAGTTAGGAGTATCGGCATCGGCATCCAGCTGCTTGTTCGAATTAATAAGGAACATTGAATAGAACCAACCTAATTTAGCCGATAGCTTAATGCAAAAAATTTCTTTCAGGGAAAGGAGGTGAAATCAAGACGTTTCTGGTCGTTTTTGGGGTTTGGATTTTCTAAAATCATTTCACACTATAAGGAGGGTTATTGCTATGAAAAAATCAATACGTAAAATTCTCGTTATCTTTTTCGGCCTGATTCTCATTATCTCTCTCGGAGCAGGCTCTGCCGCCGCTGAGCCTGCGGTAAAGGAATGGAAAGTCCCGTTCTTGATCTTCCTGACAGGCCCCTACGCGGGTTTCGGCAAACAGATCAAATGGAGCGTCGACGAAGCGGTGAGAGAGATCAATGCGGCAGGCGGCATTGCCGGAAGACCGATTGTCATCGAATATCATGACACAGGCATTGATCCGGCCAAGGCGGCCGCGGAGATGAGCAAGGTGGTAGAGCACAGCCTTGTGATATTCGGTCCGATTGGAGCTCCTCCCGCAAAGGCTGCCCTGCCCCTTGTAGCCCGGGAAAAGGCTTTTGCAATGGCGGTCACCATTGGTGCAGAGATAAGTATTCAGTTTCAGCCCTATACGGTGCACCTTACCGACACATTTGAAAAAGTCACACCGCCTGCCGTAAACGAATGGATTAAAAGAAATTCCGACATGAAAAAGGTGGTTCAGTTCCTCTTTCCCCTGGATCCCACCTTTGCAGTTGTCATTAAGGTTCAAGGGGATATTATGAAGGCCCATGGTATTGAGGTTATGCCCACGGTAGAATTAGGAGAGGGTGTGGATATGGCCTCGGCTGTGGTCAAGGCCATGGCGTATAAGCCGGATGGGTTTACCATTATGACCTTACCGGTAGATGCCGCCAAAATCATGAAAGAACTCGATAAACGGGGGGTCAAAGATAAAAGTAAAGTCCTGGGTGCCAATGTCGTGGACGACCCGTCATTCTATGAGCTGGGAAAAGGCTGCATTAATGGCACGTACCTTTGGAATTTTGTGAACTCAATGAGCGAAAAACCCAAGTGGAAGGCCCTTTTCCGCAAATATAGGAAGGCCTTTCCCGAATTCAAAGATCCGACATTTGGGGTGATTTTCAATTATGACATGGTTTACATGACCAAGATGGCCATTGAAGCGACAGGAGCTACGGGAGATCCCGCAAAACTGGCTGAGGAGAGGAAGAAGATCATGGATTACTGCCGAAATCTGAAGGGATTCCCGGGCGTGCAATATGACTATGACACAGTCGACGGCCTGGGCAGAACGCCTACCTTCTTATTCCAGGTACAAGGAGACCAAAAGCAATTGGTAAAGACATTTGCGCCCATGTAGGAGATTGCAGAAGAGCCTGTACCGCAGGCCGGTACTACCGGCCTGCGGAGGCTGGGTCGGAGCAAGATAAATGCTTGAATGATATAGGAATGGTGAAAAATTCGGCTTGTTTTGGGCTTAGAATGCTGTTTTAGCCGCAAAAATGAGGCATCTAAGAAAATGGCACCCGTTGAGTTGGATTTGCGGCGATGCCTTATAAGGGCATTTTGGGCCATGAAAATGATGTTCTAAGCCCTGAAAACGGTTACTCTTTGAGCAACAATTCTTGAATATCAACCGAGTAGCCTGGTCCGACCCAAGCTAACCTTC
>Ga0214474_1000308_pt1 | contig 25274 bp, 27 predicted proteins | sample RVTome_2_FD_187335 | JGI IMG/M metagenome (GOLD analysis project Ga0214474, IMG submission 187335) | Soil microbial communities from uranium-contaminated site in the Upper Colorado River Basin, Wyoming, United States - RVT95D214 HiSeq ... | reverse complement strand
CTTCTTGACCTCCTCGTACGCTCTGTCAACTGCCTCGTCCAGGAGGTCGTCCAGGTACACCACCGTGCCTCTTCTGGTGGACATCCTGCCCTCCGGGAGGGACACGAAGGCGTAGTACACAATCTCGGGCTTCTTGTTGATGCCCATGATCGATAGTGCGGCCGCGAGCTCCTGCATCGCGAGCCTCTGATCCTCGCCCAGTATGTTGATTGCGACGTCCGTGCGCTTGAACTTCTCGATGTGATACGCGAGGTCCCGCGTGGTGTACAGAGAAGTTCCGTCGGATCTCGTGAAGACCCACTTGGTCTCCCTTCCAGTGATCCCGAAGCTCTCCAACTCCAAGTGGTAAGCGCCTTCGAGCTCGCGTGCGAACTCCGACTTCTTGAGCTGTTCGATTATCCCGTCTACGCTCCCGTCCTGGACGTACTTGGATTCCCATGTGAACCCGTTGACATCGATGTTGATCCTGCGGAGGCTTTCCATGATGCCAGACAAGACCCTCTCGCAAGTCTCCCTCGCGAGCTTGACGGTCTCGGGGTCTCCGTGCTCCAACTTGTGGAGCATCGCGTCCGTCTCCTCGAGCGCCTTCGGGTCCTCCTCCATCCTCTTGTTGGCCTGCTGATAGTACAGCACGTACCTGAAGTGGTCCGCATCCCTGTCAGGTTCTGTCTCGAGCTTGAGGTTCTTCACACCCCAAGCCATGGTGATGACCTGGCGTCCCACATCGTTTACATAGAATTCCGTCGTGACCGGATAGCCAGCGAGCCTGATGATCCGCGCGAGCGAATCACCGATGATTGGATTCCTGGCCCTCCCCACATGGAGCGGGCCCGTAGGGTTGGCGCTGGTGTGTTCGAGCAGGATCCTAGTCTTCTTCTGCTCTCCCGAGCCGAACTTGTCCTTGCTGGCGACCGCCCAGTCGAGCACGGTCTGGGCGAGGTCCTCGTACTTGACATGGAAGTTGACGTACCCTCCGCTCACCTCGACCTTGTCAATCATCCCGCGGGGCTTGATCTTGGCGCACAGGTCCTGCGCGATCGCGTTCGCGGCCTTCCTCAGCTGCTTCGCCAGCGGGAAGCACGGGAACGCCAGGTCGCCCTTGCCCTCGGGCGCCTTATCTATGACTGTGGGCGTCTCCACCTTCAGCTCCTTGAGAGCCGCGGATACCGCGGTCTCCACCTCTGCCCTGAACTCGCGCCACGTGTCCTGCTTCATCCTATCAGTTCACCCTGAACCTCAATATGCCCGCGAGGCCCCCGAAAGCCTTCGTCAGGAGCTCTCCCTCCTCAGATTCTCCCGAGATGAACTCCACACTTGTGTTGTTCTCGGCCGCGACCTTGTGCAGCTCCTCCACGAGGTCTATGACCTCATCGACCTTCATGATGGCCTGGCACTTGCCGCACTTGACGTCCGCGGTTGAGTCCTTCGCCATCACCTCCTGTTTGTTGCCGCAGGAAGGGCACGTGAGGTTGAGCTTCAGCCTCCTCAGGTCTTCCGAGATAATGAGCGTGTCGACAGCGCCTATCATGAGCGCGTTCCTTACCTGGTCCTCGCCGTAGACGGACAGTCCCCCGTCCGGCTCCCTGATCTCCTCGAAGAGCTTCTGCATGAGGTCCTTCTCCCTCATGAGGTCGAGGTCCTTCAGTGCCTCTCTCGCCTTCTCGACCAGCTCCTTGAGCCCGTACTCGTCAGTGTATCCGGTGTCGAAAGTGTCAAGGATCTTCTTCTGGAGCTCGTAGTGCAGGTACTCGCTCTTCACGAAGTAATCCTTGGTCGGACCAGGCCCGCCCACGAGTATGCCTTTTAGGTCCTTCTCCGCGAGGAACGCCTCGTTCGCGATATCCGCGACCTTCTTGTAGTATTCGTGCGCGGCTATCTCTATGAGCCGCTCGAACCTGCGAGCGGACTGCCCTCCCCTGCCGTGCTTGCTCGGGACCAGGGACTGCATGTTCTTGATCGGCACGATCCTCTTCCCGTGGAGGTAGCCCAGGGTCGCCTCGCTCCTGTCGATGACTATCAGCCCATAGGTCTCCTTCTCCACGAGCATTCCCTCGATCGGCTCTGTGTAGAAGTTGGAGTCGCACCTGTAGATGAATGTGGGCACAGGGTCCGGTGGCTCGAGCACGAACTGTATCATGTTCGTCTGGTCTGCCCCCACGGATCTGTGTCCCACGAAGAACACCAGCCCGTTCTCCGGGGGGTTCCTGAAGTTCTTTAGGCGGGATAGGATAGACGATATCGCCGCCTGCACGTTCTTTCTCGTGCTCGCCGACTTTATGTTCGACGATTGAGAGTACTCGTTCCTGAGGTAGCTCGCAACATCGGAGATCTGCCTCGAAGGCGGGATGTAGAGGGAGATGAGCTCCGTGCCCCTCCCCGAGAGCTTCCTGACTTCCTCGAGGCTCCTCCTGAACTCGTACTTCTGGAGTTCCGTAAGCTCTGTCATGCCAGAACCAGTCCGAAGCCTTTTGTACGGGTTAGAGCGTTCACCGTTATAAAAGTTGACCACTATGGACACCGTCGTTCTATCACTGGGTGGGTCTATCCTGGTCAAGGACGAAGACGACCCTTCCTACATCAGGAAGCTAGCGAAGTTGTTGATAGGCATCTCGCTCGAGCACAAGCTCTACATCGTCACGGGCGGGGGAAAGATAGCGAGGTACTACATCAGGACCGGGCGAGATCTCGGGGCGGATGAGAAGTGCCTAGACGAGCTCGGGATCGAGGTCACCAGGCTGAACGCGCGGCTGTTGTCCGTTGCTTTGGGCGAGCACTCCTGCAGGACCATACCAGCCGACTACTCCGAGGCCGAGGAGAAGGGGAAGACGCACAGGATAGTCGTCATGGGAGGGGTCGCTCCAGGCATAACGACCGACGCGGTCGCGTCCTACCTCGCGGAGCGCGTGAGGGCCGCTAGGCTCGTGAACGCGACCTCGGTTGACGGAGCGTATACCTCCGACCCGAAGAAGGACCCGAAGGCGAAGAAGATCCCGAGGATGTCTCACAAGCAGCTAATCGAGCTGGTCAAGGCCACGCCTTCGGGAGCGGGCCCGACGGCCGTGTTCGACCCCACGGGAGCGGGAGTCCTCGCCAAGGCGAAGATACCGCTCGCGATAGTGAACGGGCGCGACCTCCCGAACCTGAGGAGCGCGCTCGAAGGGAAGGAGTTCGAGGGAACTCTGGTCGAGTGAGCTAGTCCTCTTTGGCCCTGAGCCTCTTCTGAACCGCCTCTCCCTTCAGCTCCCTCAGGGCGTCAGCGGCGATCCATCTCGCTGCCTTCGAATCTATCTTCGAGATCTTCTCGGCGACGCGGATCGCCCCTCCGTTCAGTGCGAGGTTGCGCTTTCCTATCTGGCGTAATGCCCAGTTCACTGCCTTCTTCACGAAATTCCTCTCGTCAGTGGATCCTTTGACGATCATCGAGAAGAATGGCGAGAAGTCATCGTCCTTCGCCTTCTTGTCATGGAAGGCTATCACGGCCATGAGGGAGAACCCGGCTCTCTTGACGAACTCCTCGTCCCTCACCGACCATTCGACCGCCTTGTCGTGAGCATGCTCTGTCTTGTCGAACAGGTTCATGCAGGTCTGGTCGACAACGTCCCAAGAGTCGAAGTCCTTCGCCCAGGCCTCCATCTGCTTCTCCGTGACCTTCTCGTGCTCGTCTATCATGGACGCCAGTATCCTCGCGTCGTGTATGCCGGAGGCCCACAAACCCAACGCGAGCGAATGGTCCCGCCCGATATCCCTCGCCATGCTCCTCAGCGCCGGAACGGGGACCCCGAGCGTCTTATCCGGGTTGATCCCGAACCTAGCCATCCCTTCGACGTTCTCTGGCTTGGCCATCTTCTTGAGCTGCGAAATCACTTCAGCCGTGGTGTGCGCGGCCTCCTTCTCTTTTTTCAAAGCATCAATCCTCACAGCAATTCCAGATCGTCACTGCTGATCTCTTCCAGCCCGCACTGCGCGAATCGCTCTCTCAGCTCCCTGTACGCCGGCTTGGGCATGCCCTTTCTGTGGAAGTAGACCTTCTTAGCACCCATGCTCTTCGCCGCCATCTGCTGTATCATGTCCGCAGACAGAGCTCCGAGAGCGTAGTTGGCCGCCATGTGCCCTATCGAGACCTTCCGGGCGAGGGCGACCTCTGTGAACCTAGGAGCGTAGTGTCCTCCTCCCACGCAGACGACAACTGGGTAACCATCGTCTCTTGTCCCGAGGACAGAGCTCGCGATTGCCTCCGCGGCGTCCTCTCTCCCCCACAGCTCCTCGTAGCTGCCTATCTCGATATAGAAAGCGGGGGAGTTCACGATTGGTCCGTGGTGTGTCGTCTCGAAGGACACGTTGAACCCCATGCCCTTCGCGTTGACGGCCAGATTCCTCAGCGCGGATGTCATCAGGTGTGGTGAGGTCTTGCAGAGCGTTCCAGGCTTCCCCCCGAAGTCAGCGGAGGAGTAGTTGCCGATGGGATGCACTGTGAGCGTGGGTATCCGGGACTCGGCCCTGTGCCTCGAGGCGAAGATGACGACCTCGACTTCCGCCCCCAATTCCTTCGCGGCCCTGTCATCGACATAATCCTCGTCAAGATGGATCCGGTCGACCTGTACGATCGAGAAATCGTCCTTGGTCAGCACTGGATGTCCATCGAAGCGACCTCTCTCTTCCCATCCGGGCTTCTCGAGAAGCCTTGCGCGGATGTTCATCGAGGCGTTGTCCTCCGCGGAGGTGACAATCAGTTTCACGCGGACCCCAGTGCCCTCGGAGGAAATAACGGTTCTTGGGGAAAGCGTCCACGGAGCGGGAAAGGCTTATAATCCTCCCGCCCTTCTGAGCACCCAGCATGGCTGTGCTTCAGACCACGACGATAGGAAGCCTGAACAGGTTCTCGAACGACCTCCGCGAGTCGATAGACCGCGCCTTGGACATCCAGCTGCAGAACAAGATTGATATCCTATCGGACGGGGAGCAGAGGGCGGACATGATATCATACTTCGCGGAATCATTCGAGGGCCTCGCGATCGAGGAGAACGCATGCGTGGTCACCGGGAGGATTTCGGAGAAGGCTCCCCCAGAACAGTTCTCCAAGGTGAAGGACCTAGCGTACATTCGTTCGAAGTACTCGTACCTGAAGATCAAGGTCGCCCTGACTGGCCCCACAACTCTGGGCATGACCTGCGGCAGCCGGAAGATCAAGGGGCACTACAAGAACATCGTGGACTCGAGGATGTACGAGGACATCTCCGCGGCGCTCGCACCGATCGCGAAAGCGGTCACCGACAAGGGGGCGTATCTCCAGCTGGACGAGCCGTTCCTATCGCAGGGGTACAAGGATCTCGGGGCTCGCGTGAAGCTGCTTGACTACGTTGCCCAGGGGCTGCCCAGAGACAAGGTGAGCGTGCACGTGTGCGGCTTCATCGGAGGGTACGGTGTCGTAGACCACCTCCTCAAGCTCGAGAACGTGTCCACGCTCAGTTTCGCCTTCGCCGGAGGGCTGGAGGAGAAGAACATAGAGCACATCTACAGGAAGGCGTTCGTGGACGCCGGCAAGACGCTCGGAGCTGGGTGCATTGCAGTCACGCCTCTTCACGAGAACGACGTTGATGCTCCTGAGGAGGTGGCGGGCAAGCTGGACGAGATTGCCGGCAGGGTCGGCAGAGAGACCATCAGATACGCCCACCCCGACTGCGGTATGAGGGCAACCAACAAGACCCTCGTGCCAATAATCCTGAAGAACATGCGCGCTGGGGTCGACCTTTTCGGCTGATGCCCCGGCTCGAGGCAGATACGTGTGAGCAACAGCCTGCTGGGCGAGAGAGAGGCAAGGATTAACGTCAACTACCTCGCGACATTGGACTTCATCATCAGCCTTGGCTTCGGCCTGATCTTGCCGCTCTTCCCCATCTACGTTTCCAGGATGGGCGGGGGCGGGCTCGAGGTGGGGATCTTGTTCGCCTCCTTCGTCCTCACTAGGGCCTTACTTGCGGCGCCCTTCGGGAACCTGTCGGACAAAATCGGCAGGAAGAGGATCATCCTGATTGGCAGCTCTCTCTACGCAGTACTCGCGGTGCTGTTCACCGTCCCTGAGGATTGGTGGGGCCTGATCTTCGTCAGGGGATTCCAGGGGGTCGCAAGCGCGATGGTCTGGCCCGTGAGCGAGGCCCTGGTGATAGACTCATCTCCTGTTGCCAAGCGCGGCTTCTCGTTGTCTAAGATAGTCCTCGCATCTAACCTCGGGATGATGATCGGGCCGTTCGTGGGCGGGGCGTTGTTCTACACAGCGTTCAACATACTGCATTTCTCGGAGACGGACAGCTTCAAGTTCCCGTTCTACTTCACATCGGTCCTCGCGTTCGGCGGATTCGTGATGGCCTGGGCACGGGTGACCGACGCGAAGGCGCCCGAGAGAGCCCCTTCCAAGATGACCTTCAGGAAGCTTCTCAGGCCAGATGGTACCGATGCCCAGGACAGGAGGAATCTCAAGGCCCTCTACGTCAATGCCATGATGGAGGGGTTCGCGTTCTCCAGCATAGGCCCTCTGATGGTGCTCTTCCTCTCCTTCAGGTTCACCGACCTTGGAGCGGACGCCATCTCGATCATAATCGGGAGCGCGATGGGCGTGGGAGCGCTCTTCACTCTGTCCGCGGGGAGGTTGGCAGACAAGACAAGCAGGAAGAGGCAGTTCGTTCTCGGAGGGTACATGGCCTTCATCGGAACGATCCTAGTGCCCTTCGGGTGGACTCTCTGGCTGATCATAGCCTTCCTGGCCCTGAGAAGTCTGGCGTTCCAGGTTTCCGCCCCAGCGCTAAGGGCGCTCCAAGCCGACACGGTCCCTGAGACAGTCAGGGGACGGCTGATAGGCATGTTGGAGTCGATGAGCAACTTCGGATCCGTCCTAGGCGCTCCGATAGGCGGGGTCATGTGGGATTATTTCCACGGGCGGGATCTCGGGTTCGGGACCGCGTTCGATGGGACCGTGTTGCCCTTCCTGATATCCGGCATTTTGGGCCTTCTCGCCGTCACGATGGTACAGATGCTGGTCAAGGAACGTGTCCCCCACGTTCATCCTCCGGAGCCCGACGGCTAGTGTTCTCATTGCATGTGGCAGTCGGTTTTAAATAAGCAGCTCAAGGTTCCTTACGCCGCATGGGTGGCGCAATCACCGTATCTGAACGTATCTTGTTTCACCTCAACTCATATGTAAAGTATGAGGACAAATACGAGGTGCCGTTCGATGTGACCCAGGACGGTATCTCTCAGGCTTGTCAGATCTCCAGGGCACACGCCGCGATAGAGCTGAAGAAACTCAGGGCGACTGGGATAGTCGAGGAACGGCTCTCCCACGTGAGGAAGGGCAAATCACGTCGGAAGGCGTACTTCCTCACTTTCGAAGGGAAGTCAAAGGCGGCCACGGTGTTCCAGTATGTCAAGGACAACGACATCGACCCGATGGTGGACCCTTCCAAGGTGGCTCCGGATATGCTCACGCCCGCTCACAGGTTCGCTAAACGCTCATCGCCGATGCCTCCGGTCAAGGCGTTCTTCGGCAGGGAAAACGACCTGGAGAAGCTGCGTGAGGCGTTAGCGTCTCCATCCGCCAAGGTAGTCAGCGTCCGAGGAATCGCAGGCATAGGCAAGACGACTCTGGTCGCCAAGCTCGCGTCCGAGCTGTCTGGCCAAAGGGTCTTCTGGTATTCTGCCAAGCCCTGGGACTCTCCCCGCAGGCTCGCCGAGGCGATGGGCGGGTTCATGTCGGAGAACGGCAGCAAGAAACTCTCTTCATACCTGGCCTCAGGCAAGTTCGACCTGGGCGAGATAAGCTACGTGGTCAACCAGGCGCTCTACGAAAACGGCTACACTTTCGTGATCGATGATGCGGACTGCTGTCAGAACTTGCAGGAGTTCCTCAGTATGTTCAAGCACAGCAGCGGTCCGTCTAAGATGGTCATTACCGCGGAGCAGCAGCCCGCATTCTACGACCATGTGGATGTCGTTGCCAAGAACGAGGTGGCGGAGTTCGAACTCTCCGGCCTCGATAAGGCCGCTGCCGTCGAACTCCTCGGATCTCGCGGGATATCCGGGGAGACCGCAGAGGAACTCGCGACTGCAACCAAGGGCCACCCTCTCTCCCTCGAGATGGTCACCGAATCTGGTAGAGAGGCCGCAAGGTACCAAGTATCGAGGTTCTTTGAGGACAAGTTCTACTCAGCCCTGTCCGAGGACGAGAAAGCGATCCTGCAGCTGGCATCGGTGTTCGAGAGGCCGCTGCCAGCGGAGGCGATTCCCCGAGAGCTCAGGCATGCGAGGAAGGGCTCGATACTCAGGGAGACGGCTCCTGGTAGGTTCGAGATTCACGCGTCTTTGAGGGGGTTCGTGTACGGCTTGATGACTAGAGAGGAGAGGGCGAAGTGGCACAGCTACGCCGCGGACTTCTACCTCAGGGAAGGGGATTTGCGGGAGCGGCTTGTGCATCTCATAAGATCAGGCAGGACTCTGGAGGCCGAGATCACGGTCTCGAGGCTCGGAGACGCGTTGCTGGAGGAGGGAAACGTGCAGAGGCTGTGGGGCGTCCTCGAATCATTCGCTCCCGCGAAGGAGAAGTACAAGCACTCCGTCATGCTCGTGAAGGCGCGTGCGGCCAACCTGGTGGGGCGGTACGATGCCTCATGGGAGATCCTAGAGCAAATCGTGAAGGAGTCCGAAGGCGCCATGAAAGCGGAGGCGCTCGTCGAGATGGGAAGGATCAGGAGCAAGAAGGTTGAGCTCGAGGCTGCATCCAAGCTGTTCGCAGAGGCGATGGAGCACGTTCGCGATGCACCGGTCACGCGCGCGAAGGCGCTCAGGGGGCTCGGGGTCGTCGAGAGCAAGCTGGGCAACTACGGTAAGGCTCAGGAATTCCTGGAGGCTAGCGCGAGGGATTCCATGTCAGTCATGGACTCCAAGGGGATGCTCTTGGCACACCTCGAGCTAGGCAATGTGCTCATCGGGCGAGGGATGTACGAGGATGCGATCGATCATTTCTCCAAGAGCGCAGCGGGTTTCGGGCCAGTCGACCTCGCGAACGTATACGTGAACATGGGCATCGCCTGCGCCCACCTGGGGCGTTCGGACGAGGCTCGACTGCACCTGGAGAACGCGGTCAGGCTGTCGGACGAGACGGGGCAAGCTAGGTCGAAGGCGTATGCCCTGGCCTCTCTCGCAGAGGTATTGACGAAATCGGGGAACGCGGAGGCAGCAAAGGAGCACTGCTTCAGTGCGATTGAAGTGTTCAGCGACCTCGGGGATAGGCTCGGGCTTTCGGCCGCATACGCCAACTTAGGAATGGCGGAACGTACGGGCGGCAACCTCCAAGGGGGAGAGGACTACTACAGGGAGAGCTTGGCCGCCTTGGAAGGGATGGAGGTCCCTAGAAGCCTCGCGTTGAGGAAGATGGAGTATGCCCTGCTTCTGGAAGAGAAGGGTGAGCGCGCACGCGCGTCCGAGGAGCTCCGTGCCTCCCATGAGCTCCTGCAGGGCATAGGCGCGGATGATATGCTCGCGAAGGTCGATTCGGAACTCCAGAGACTCAAGGACCTTTGACAAGAAAGGAAGTTGTGCGCCCGTCCTTGGTTTGCATTATTAGATCTGCGGAGCCTTCTTCAGCCAATCTATGTCGGAGACATAGATGTCCCTGATGTCAGCGAGTCCGTATACGAGCATTGCCAGCCGCTCGAGTCCCAGACCCCAGGCAAGCACGGGCTCGTGCACTCCGAGCGGCTCGGTGACCTCGGGCCTGAATATCCCCGCGCCTCCGAGCTCCATCCACTGTCCATCCCAGAACATCTCGACCTCCAGCGAGGGCTCAGTGTACGGGAAATACGCAGGCCTTATCCTTATCCTCGGGATGCCCATCCGAATGTAGAATTCCTTCAGCAGCCCGCAGAGCATATCGAAGTTCGCACCCTCCTCGCAGACGATCCCCTCAATCTGCGTGAACTCCGGCAAATGCGTCGAGTCCATCGCTTCGCTTCTGAATATCCTGCCGATGGAGAACACCTTGAACGGAGGTTCTGGGTTCTTGGCGATGTACCTGATAGTGTCGACCGTGGTGTGCGTCCGAAGGAGCGTTTTCTCGGCCTCCGACAGGCTCCACTTGTACCTCCACCCTGTGGAGCCAGTCTTCCAGCCGTTCTCGTGGACCTGTCTGACTATCTCGACCAGCTCCTTGTCCTCGGACAGGTCCATCCTGGCGGGGTCCTTGACATAGAATGTGTCGTGCAGCTCTCTCGCGGGATGGTCCTGGGCGGTGAACAACGCGTCCATGTTCCAGAACGCGCTCTCGACGAAGTTCCCGGCTATCTCCCTGAACCCCATCGTCAGGAAGGCGTTCCTGGTGTTCTCGATCAGAAGCGTCATCGGATGCTGTCTTCCACCGTAGACAGTCGGTGCGAAAGCTCTGACATCGTACTTGCGCATGTCCACCTCGCGCCATCTGCCTGATTGGATCAGCTCCGGCGTCAGCTGCCCGACCTCCTCCTTCATCTCGAGCTTCTGGGAGGCTATCCTCGCTCCCGCGTCCGTGAGCGATAGCATCCGGGCAGTAATGTGCTTCTCGACCAGGAAGTCCTTGCGCTGCTTGAGCGAATCGATCACGGCCTTGTCCGCTTGAGAGTCGGTTACATCCTCCCTCGATAGCCTTTCCATGAGGAGTTCGTCATCGCCCTTCGTGGTCAGCGCCTGCCTGCCTTTGTCGGTCAATGAGACAACCGTGTCCTTCTCGTCCTTCGAGACCTCTCCCCAGCCCTTCTTCCGGATCCAGCCGAGCGCGATCTGTATCTGTTCGTTCTTCAGCTTTCCCGTCTTCTTGAGCTGGGACAGCGAGCCCCTGCCACCGAAGTCCTGTGCCAGGATCTCGATTGCGGTCCTCTCAGGCAAGGGCTTGGACGCCGCGTCCTTCTTCTTGAGCGAGTAGCTCTTGGTAATGGACTCGCTGATAGTGACGAGGCCTTTGGACTGCAGCCATGAGGCGGCGTTCATGACCTCGACGAGTTGTGTCAGGCCGCTCTTCTTGAGAATGTCCTCGGGGCTTGCGCTCTTCTCCCCGTGAAGCGTCTTCAAAACCTTCTTCTCGAGGAAGCTCAGCTGCTCCACGAGATCGCGTTCGGACATGCTGGGGGCTCATCGGGCATTTGCATATTTACCTTTTCGGCAATCCGAGGTCAGTAATCTATCTCGGGCTCGTATGGTTTGATGTCGTACACAGGGCTTCCGTCGAACGCATCCAGCCCTTTGACGGTCACGACGTTCCTCCTGATGCTGACAAGTTCGACCAGGGTGAGCCCTATCTTGTTGGGGCGGGTGGGGGAATGCGAGGCGAAGACCCCGACCAGGGGTATGGAAGGGTCCCGGCGCGGATGTATCTTCGGGATCCAACCTTTCGGAGCCCTGTCGAAACCCCAGATGACCCAGATATGTTCAAAATGGCCGAGCTTGTACAGTCCCTCGACATACTCCTTTTCGAAAACCAGCTTGGACGTGATATCCGACCAGTCGTCGACCCGGCCCGTGACGCCGTTCACGACCTTCGCGATTGGCTTGAGCCTCATGGTCAGTCCCTGATGAAGAAGTCCTCGACGACGTCTTTGGCTTTCTCCCTCTTCCTCTGGTGCTCCTCCAGGAACTTCCAGACCTTCTCGAACAGGAGGTTCTTGCACTCGCCACACATGATCCTCCCGGCCTTGCAGTCCGAGTAGAGCTTCTCCAGCTTGGCGTCGTCAGGCTCGAAAAAGTACGTGTTGTACTGGTGGACCGAGCAGATGTCTGGGTTCCCACCGAGCTTCTTCTGCTCTTCGACGGAGACTCGGCCTCCAGTGAAAGCGTTCGCGATCTTCTTCTTCACCGTCTTCTTGTCGTCCACCGTGAAGATGGTCGTGTCCATCTTGGTCGATGTAGACATCTTCTCGGAACCGGCGAGAGAGGGCATCAGCTTGGCGTGTATGAGGGCGGGCTTGTAGTAGCCCAGGCCTTCCGCGATGTCCCTCGTGATCCGGAAGTGCGGGTCCTGGTCTATCCCGCACGGAATGAGGCATGGCACTTTCTTTCCCTGCTCCATCGACTCGAGGAAGCAGGGGACCGTCTGTATGCTCGTGAAGAATATGCTTCCGATGTTGTTCGAGTTGTCGAACCCGAAGACAGCCCTTATCGTCGAGAAGGTGATTTTCTTGGCGGCCTTGATGGCGGTCGGGTACATCGTCTTGATGTATTCCGTGTCCAGGAACAGCCTCGTGAGCTTTTGGTCGAAACCCAGGGCGATTATGTCAAGCGCGTTCTCATAGCCCCACTTCTTGGTCTCCTCGAGCGTCAAGTGGTCATAGAACATGAACTTCTCATCGTCCGTGAGCTGGAACCACATCTTGACCTTGAAGGTGTCCTGCAGGTACTTCGCGAACGCCCACGGCATGAGATGTCCCAGGTGAATGGGACCAGAAGGACCCCTTCCGGTGTACAGTGAATACTTGTTGCCCTTGTCGTATTCGTCGAGTATCCATTCGAGGTCTCTGTGCGAATAGAATATCCCTCGCCTGAGCATCGGGTGCAGTGGGCCGTGCTTCTTCAGTCGGTCGAGCAGGTCGCTGTCGATCTTCTTGGTGCCGAAGCGCTCCACGAGGACGTCGTAATCGATCTCGCCCGTGACCTTGTATGGGGTGACCTCGAAATCCTTGTTCATCTAGCCACTGACCATGGTTAAAGTTTCTGATGTTATATGCTTTCCCCTAGCCCGAGGATGGATTCTCAAGAAGGCTCCCAGAGGCCTCCGCCGGGGGCGCTGATGAGAGCGGTTCTCTTACTGCTTGATAATCAGGTAGTAGCCGGCTGCCTTCTCTCTCGCCTTACGCTTCGCTAAGCCCTTGGCCTGCAGCTCGTCCAGCGCCCTGAGCACGAAGTTCTTAGGGGCTTTTGTCAGACCTACGATCCTTTCTGCGTTCGCCATCTTCTCCTCGCTTGTGATCTCGGCCTGCTTCATCGCGTTGTATACCTTCTCTGCCCACATCGACAGTCCTTCCGGCATGTAAGATCATCTCTCGCGAAAGTGCGCGTCTGGGAGCGAATGGAATCGCCCCAGTCCCTCGGCTTTCGTGGCCGGATTTGAATGCCCCTCTTTAAATCTTTTGCAGTCCCCCAGTCTTGCCTCTCCAACAATGGCCAGCTAGGCTTCCGATACGGCCAGACACTGTTCTCGGCAAAACGCATATGTACTGCTGCCCTTCTGTGCTCTCGAAGTCAGGTGTACTTGGTATGATGAGCTCCAAGATGGCAGCGCTCGGTGCTGCCGTGTGCTGCATCGTGATTCTTGCCTCCTCAGAGTCCTCCGCCGCTGCGGTATCCTGGGAGAAAGGGGAGGAGTGGGTGTACTCGCTCTGGACGGAATTAGAGGTCCCCGTCCTCGGCACGCTCAATCTGACGGGCTCGCTCACGTATGAGCTTTCGCGACAGACCACATGGAACGTGAACGGCACAGATTTCGAGGTGAATGTGATGGATGTCTCGGGAGACGCAATGGCGCTCAGGAGCTACTACGGGTTGACTCTGACTGTTGCAGCGGTGTTCGGTGGGGAACTTGTCGTCCTGAGAGATAGTCTGGCGGTTGTTAGCGACAATCTGCGCATGTGGGCAAATGCGACCTTCGGCGAGGAGCCATTCGCATACACCTACTCGTACGGCAATGAGATCACGACGGCGTATTCGCCCCCTCTTCTGTCGGGCTTCGTGCCTGGGACAACACTCCCAGGGTCCCAATGGAACGAGACAATAGCCGTGACGAGCGGGTCTAGGGAATGGGCTAACGACTCCGCCCCAACATACATGAACAGCACGTCAGTGATCAACTACACATGCACCGCCCAAAACGGTGTGGCAGAGACGAATGCTGGCACTTACGACACGCTTCTCATAATCGAGAGCTCAGCCGAAATGGATACCAGGGTCGAGTCCCATTATTCTGAGGAGCTAGAGAACTTCGTCCTCATAAACCGGTTCAGTCCCGCGGACGCGACCCAGCCATACATGAAGCTGTCTCTTGAGAGCCACTCAACCCCATCAGGATTGATGCTGTATCTGATCGTCGGTGTCGCTGCGGCCGCAGTGGCCGTCGTCGCCGTCGTAATCATGCTGAGGTCCAGAAGGTCGGCCAAACAGAGGTGAGATCAAATGAAGCGGATCGAGCGAAAGGTGTCAGAATCGAAGAGTGTTCTATCTCGCGTGATGATGCCTCAGGACGCAAATCTCGCGGGGAACGTTTTCGGAGGAACAATACTGAAAATGGTCGACGAGGCAGCATACGTTGCCGCGACAAGGCATGCTCGAATGAACATCGTCACCGCCTCAGTAGACAGGATGCATTTCCTGTCACCGGTGCGGATAGGCGACCTCGTGACCCTGAGGGCCAACGTGAACGCCGTCTGGCACTCCTCCATGGAGATAGGGGTTAGGGTGGAGGCGGAGGATCCGAGGACAGGCGAAAAGCGGCACACGGGATCCTCATACCTGACTGTTGTCGCCCTTGGACCTAATGGCAGGCCCGCGGAGATGCCCGGGCTCGTACTCGAGACTGACGAGGACCAGAGACGAAACCGAGAGGCCATGAGACGGAGGGCCCGTAGAATTGAGGAGCGCGCCGTGGAGGGCTTCGGGTCGAAGCGCGGAAAGTAGCCCCGCCAAAGGCTTTATCAGGAGGAAGCGCGAGCCCTGCTCTTGGTTTTTATAGGCGTTGTTGTTTCTCCAGTTACAGGTGTGACCCTTGGCAAGGGCCTTGTTCAACCCATTGACAAAAGAGCAGGAAGACGCGGTCCATCTCGAGTCGATCAAGATACTCGAGAGGGTCGGTATCAAGGTCACGAGCCCTATGGTTCTCGGCATGCTGAGAGCTCAGGGGGCGGAGGTAGACGAGAAGAACCAGATCGCCAAGCTGCCTGAGATGCTGGTAAAGGAATCGCTCGCCAAAGCGCCTAAGGAATTCTCGATGTGCGCGAGAGTGAAGACACACGATCTTCCGCTGCCGGCGTCAGATCATGTGTATGGGTGCAACGACGGCCAGCCGACGGAGGTCTGGGACATCGACGCTCAGGTCAAGAGGAAAGCTACGGTTAGGGATCTGATCGACCTCACCATCGTAAACGACGCCCTGCCGGAAGTGGACCTCTATTGGCCCCAGGTCGTCGCAAACGACATTCCTCCAGATGTGTCAGACAGCCACGAGTTCGTGGCTTCCCTCTTCTACACAGGCAAGCACATCCAGCACGGCGCGGGGACCATTAATGGCGCTAGGTTTCAAATCGAGTCAGCCGCGTTGGTGGTCGGCGGCGAGAAGGAGCTCAGGAAGAGGCCGATCATCTCAATCACCCATACCCCGATCACACCTCTCAGGTACGAACGGGGGGACATAGAGGCTGCGGTCGAGTTTGCCAAAGCGGGTCTGCCAGTCGTTCATCTTTCTATGGCAATCTCAGGCTCTGTTGCCCCTGTCTCGCTTGCGGGCACTGTCGCGCTCGTGAACGCAGAGTGCCTCGCCGGCACAGTCATCTCAGAGACCGCCCAGGCCGGCGCTCCCGTGCTCTACAGCTCGGAATCCGGTCCGATGGACATGCGCACCGGCGTGTTCCTGTCAGGGTCGACAGAGGGAGCCTTGATCAACGCGGCAGGATGCCAGATGGCACGGAGGTATAGGCTTCCCTGTCAGGTCGGGGGCATCGCAGCGTCAGGCTGCAGGCCTGGCTACGAAGTCGGTTACCAGAAGGCGATAAGCGGCCTCATTCCCGCAATGGCGGGAGCAGACCAAGTAGTGGGCATTGGTGGATTCGAGAGGTCGGGTTGCGAATCGATCGAACAGGTGGTCATGGACTGCGAACTCTGGAGGAATATCGTCAGAGCCTGGAAAGGCATCTCGGTATCGGAGGCGACATTGGCCTTCGACGCTATTGCGCGTGTGGGCCCAGGGGGGTATTTCATGAAGGATCCGCACACTATGAAGCACTTCAGGAGCGAGAGCCTGCTCCCCAAGATAGCCATGCAGCCTGCCCCGCCCGGGTCTAGAGAAGAGCCTATGGTACTCCTAGCCAGGAAGGAGGCAAAGAGGCTTCTGGGGGAGCACAAGCCGCCCGAGGTCGAGAAATCTGTCCAGAAGCAAGTGTTAGAAGTGCTCGCGAGATATGATCGGAACACAATCAAGGCGGTTGTCCCGACTGACTATCTCAGCTGGAGGAAGTGAATTACCGCTTCCTGAGCAAGTACTCGTGGGCGCTCAGAGCAGCTTTTGCTCCCTCTCCTGCAGCCACAACAATCTGCTTCTCGTGTACCTGTGTGACGTCTCCCGCGGCGTACAGGCCAGGTATTCCTGCTTCGCACTGGCAGTCGACGATAATCTCCCCGCGCTCGTTCAAGGTCACAAGGTCCTTCACGAAGTCCGTATTAGGAGAGAGCCCTATCTCAACGAAGACTCCTCTCACCGCGAGGACTTGCTCTGTCCCGGTGGACCTGTCCTTAATCCTTATGCCTTCGACCGCCTTGTCCCCCAAGAAGTCTAGAACGTCGTATCCTATCTTCTTCTCCAGGTTCGCGAGCTGGCCTGCCTTCTCGATAACCACCGCATCTGCTCGCCACGGATTCCTGGAAACGATGTATACCTTGGATGCGACGGCAGCCATTTCGATAGCCGCCTGAGTTGCTGAGTTGCCCCCGCCTATCACCGCTACATCCATCTTTGAGAAAAGGGGTCCGTCGCAGGTTGCGCAATATGACAGCCCGCGCCCGATGAATCTCTCCTCACCGGGAACTCCAAGCTGTCTCGGCCTCTTGCCGGAGGCGACGATCACGGTCCTTGCTCGTACAACCCTTCCACCCTCGGTCGCGAGTTCGAACAGGTCTCCCTCCCGCTTGAGGGTCAGCACCCTGTCCATGACGACACTGACGGGGTACTGTCTGACCTGTTCCTCGAACTTGGCCGCAAGCTCTCGGCCAGTTATGTACTGATACCCCATGTAGTTCTCGATGCCAAGTGTCCAGGCGACCTGGCCTCCAATGTCCCTAGTGATGATAGCTGTTGAGAGCTTCTTCCTCGTAGCGTACACCGCCGCGGTCATCCCCGCAGGTCCTGCGCCGACGATGCAAACGTCGAGCACTCCCTCTATCTCGGTCGGCGCGCCTAGAGTGAACATCGCTCGGAGGAGTGGGCTTGCCCGAATATTATGTTTGCCCAGAACGACAAAGGAATGCTCAGCTTCAGTGGCTTTAATAGCGTCCTGTGGAATCACATGCTAGGTGCCCGATCATGAATTTCTTGGATGGAAAGGCATATGACAAGTCCCTGGTCAAGGGAGCGCGAGCCGCTTTTCGTGACATCCTCGCCTTGAAGAAGGGTGAGCGCGTGCTCATCGTGACGAATCCCGATGACGACGTGCGCCAGATATCCATGGCCCTGTTCGACGCGGTGCTCGAGCTGGACGCATCGCCGATAATCGCAATTCAGAAAGAGAAGGGGCCGTTCGATTTCGCAGAGGAAGAGGTTATCAAAGCAGCATCCGCAATCCCAGACGTCCTCCTGTCGATCAGCAAGGAACGGCTGGGCAAGGACAGGTTCGGGCTCAAGCACGGGTACAAGGGGAAGAGGAGGTACGACCACATCTTCGACTACCTCTACGAAGAAGGCAAGATGCGTTCGTTCTGGTCTCCAGGGATCACGACTGACATCTTCCGCCGCACCGTGCCGATTGACTACAGACAGCTCAGGTCAGACTGCAAGAAGCTGATCAGCTACTACATGAAGTCCGAGACCGTCCGCGTAACCGCTCCCGGAGGCACTGACATCACAATCGGAATATCAGGAAGGAAGGCAAGGCCCGACGATGGGGATTTCCGAAGGAAGGGCCGGGGAGGAAATGTCCCTTCGGGTGAGGTCTACATCTCCCCTCGGCTCGGCACGGCGAACGGTATAATCGCATTTGACGGTTCCATAGTTCTGGAGAAGGGCGAGATCGTCATCAAGAACCCGATAGTCTGTGAAGTCAAGGACGGCTTGGTCACAAGCATCTCCGGAGGAAGCGAGGCCAAAGCGCTCGAGCAGACAGTGAAGATGGGTGAGAGAAAAGCCAGGGAGATGGGGTCCGAAGGCAAACTCAAGGCCTCTGCCGTCGAGGGATATGTGCGCAACGCCAGGAGCATCGGAGAACTGGGCGTCGGGCTCAACCGGAAGGCGAAGATAGTCGCCAACATGCTCGAGGACGAGAAGGTGTACGGTACCTGCCACTTCGCAGTGGGCTCGAACTACGACGGCGATGCCGATGCCCTGATTCACTTGGATGGTCTGGTCAAGAGGCCGACCATCACGACCATCAACAAGGGCGGCAGAGAAGACGACATCATGGTCGATGGGCGCCTCGTCTGGGACTAGCGTTATCGTGCGCGGTTCTTCTCAAAAGTGCAAGGCTTAACTACGGAAAGCTCTCTCTCGGACAGATGGCCAAAGTCATCAGGGCAGGCTCGACCGACGAGGATAAGTTCGACAGGTCGAAGAGGATAGGGTGGCTCGATCTCGATGGGATATCCCAGGCCAGGGTTCTCATTGTAGGCGCTGGCGCGCTCGGAAACGAGGTGGCGAAGGACATCGTTCTCTCTGGGTTCAGACGAGTCACTGTCGTTGACATGGACCACGTTGTGCTGTCGAACCTTAACAGATGCTTGTTCTTCCGTGACAGCGATGTGAGAAGCAAGCGCAAGAAGGCAGTGGCGCTCGCTGCAGGAATGAAGGAGCTGTCGCCGGAATGCGAGGTAAGGGCGGTCACGGGTAAGGTGGAGGCGCTCCCTGTCAGGGTCTTCAGTGATCATGACATAATCCTCGGCTGTCTGGACAATGTCCAAGCGAGGGTCCATGTTAACTCGCATGCCTATTGCGCGGGCAAGGTCTACATAGATGGCGGGATGGAGGGCTTTGTCGGTCGGGTCTTTGTCGCGCGACCTCCCGACGGCGCGTGTCTCCAATGTGGAATGAACCGATCGCACTCCAAGATAGCGAACATGAGGTTCAGTTGTACAGGGACCGATGTCGTCTTCCACGAGCCCAAACTTGGGGCGGAGATAACGACAACGAGCATACTGTCAGCTGTCATGGTCAGGGAGGCGCTCAAGTATGTCTCCAAGCGCCACGACCTCATGCTCGCGAATGCTTTCTACTATGACGGGCAGAGAAACGTGGCTGAGGAGTTCGAGGTGTCGGTGAACCCAGACTGCCCAGTCCACTCAATGAGGTGAACCTGCTACAGGTATCCGAAAACGCTTTAACCTCGCGTTCTGTCCAGTTACGGTGGTGGTGTTTCTGGCGACCAGGATCAAGGTCAAGAACGCGGAGACGGGCGCTACTGTCGAGATGGAGCTCGAGCAGGAGAATACCGTCGACGAGATTATAGAGAGCGCGGCTAGTTTCTGGAGCAAGGATATGGGAGCATACGTCCTGAGGAAGGGTAAGAAGGTCCTCAGAGGAGGCACGTCGCTCAAGGATTCTGGTGTAAGGGAAGAGGATGTGCTCGAACTGATACCTGATCCCGAGGGCGGATAGTAGGAATGGCACTGCCGATCGACGTCCTCCGGGTCAGGCTGAAGAACGAGATTGAGATGTGCCAGCGTGAGCTCAGGCATCACATCGCTGTTTCTGATCCGACGCTGTCCTCGTTTCCCATCCTGGTCAACGTCACACTGCTCAGGGTTCCAGGGCCCGCTTGGGAGGATGGGAGCGTGGTCCATCGGTTCGTGCATCGACTTGCGATCCTCGTGAGCGAGGAATACCCGATGGAGAAACCCATCGTCAAGTGGCAGACGCCGATATTCCATCCGAACATAATGCCGCCCGAGGACGGCGGGTATGTGTGCACTAAGCTGCTCGAGAATTGGGATTTCAGCTCCAATCTGGTAGTATTCATAAAGGGCATCGAATCCCTCCTAGTCAACCCGAATCCCAAGAACCCGTTCGGAAGCGACTCGTGCACCCGGGCGGCCGCGTTCTTCAACCGCAACAAGTACCATCCTCCTGTTGTCATGGACCAGTCCGACCGCCGCATCAGGATAGTGGGTGATGCGGATGGCTAGGCCGAGGATCGTCAGCGAGACGAAACGCGAGATCGAAGAGAGGAAGCCTCCGGGCTCCCGGGCTGTCAGGCCCCACGAATGGCTCTCTGCGGAGTCCGCTTCACTCTACAAGGAAAGGGTCAGGTCGAGCAGCCCATTCACCATGTATCTGTCAACTCTGGCGGAGTCCAAGATACGGAAGCACGCGATAGAGGAGGCCCCCCGGGGCCTTGAAGTCATGGGCTTCTTGCTGGGCGATGTTCAGTCCTGGAGGGGCGTTGTCTATTCCGCGGTCCGGGACGCCGTGACGACGGAACTCAGGAGCACTCCCGCGAAGGTCCGGTTCAATCCGGAGGCCTTCCCTGACTTGTTCATACAGCTGGACGATTCGGGGTTTGATTACATCCTGGTCGGGTGGTACCATTCCCATCCCGGCCATACTTGTTTCATGTCACTGACCGACATCGCTACTCAGCGCTCCATGTTCAACCAACCATATCACAGTGCGTTGGTCGTCGATCCGCTGAACCACGACATCAAAGCCTTCAGGCTCGCCGGAGGTGGCGTCGAAGAGATACCGTTCGCCCTGTTCGAGCCTCCGGATGCCGCCCCGAGAGCTCGGAAGGGCAGGCGCACACGTCGCTTGAAGGTGAGTCCTGTAGTGTCCACTTCTGATATCGGCTGAGGAATAGCGGGCATCGGCCTTTGGAAAGGTTTTTCGCCCGTGCGTACGTTGTGGTAGCTACCGGGGAGAGGGTGAGACTGAACACAAGGATGGTCGCGTCAGCTGCTGCTATCGGCGCCTGCATCCTCATCGCTGGTCTGAGCCTCTCGGCTCAAGGTGATTCCGATGACTATCAGTTGTATGTCACCGTTGATGACACTGACGTCGGCATCATCTCCGGAAATCTCACAGCCGCGATCACAAGGGAATGGCCTTGGGTGGTCTTCCACCACACGCTCGATCCCTGGGGGCCTACCTTCGGAGTCAGCTACATGAGCCTTTACCTGTTCAACGACACTAACGGAGATAGCGTGTTCGCCAGGTCCGAGGCGACCGCAGTGGTCAATCTGGACTCCGAGTACTCTGAATGGGTTCTCTCGCCCGTGGAGCACGACTATGATCCTGTGATGGGAGAATTCGCTCAGTTCGCTATGACCTCCACTATTTCTGCCGAGAGGCCCGGCGTGGACGGCCCTGTTCAGATAGATGACTGGGCAAACCTGACATTCTCGTTCAGGATCACTGAGCTGCCCATGACATACATTAACTCGATCGGCGAGTACGTTGTCCGGGGGAAGACCGAGATCCTCGCGAACCTGACCCTCACGATAAACAAGAACACCAGCGACCAGGGAGTCGTTCTGGAGCAGAGGATAGAGGGTGGCGCAAAGACAAATCTCTTCGTGCTCAAAGAAATGACTGGCAGGAACGAAATAGTCTACACAGAGGTCAACGGGAGAGTCGACGAGTCCCTGCTCGGCCTGAACCTCACTCATTCCTTCAGGCAGACCGATGAGGCGATGCAACGGATCCAGCTGTGCAAGGAGGATAGGACGGTGCAGGCGTTCTACTACTGGGGCAGCGAAGCGGTCGTTCAGGAAGAGCACAAGGTGAGCAACTCTCCTGTGGTCTCATCTTACTACACGATGGGCACCGGAATGGTCCTGCACTCGATTCTCCCGATAACCAACTCGACCCTTAGCATCAGCCTCGATGCAAGAATGGGAATAGACGAGGCCGGGTTCAGCAGCATGCGCGACTGGCTCAGTGAGAACATCCCGTTGGTCGTGGGTCTCTCCGCATGTGTCGCTGCGGTGGTCGTTTTGTCTGTGCTGTATGCGAGGCGCAAGAAGAAACCAGGGCCGTAGTGGGGAGCGGCGGTCTCAGACCCAGATCGAGTGTCTCTTGCGCATCAGCCCTTCGCTTTGTCCGAGCTTCTCCATCAGCTGCGCGACTATCGCGTCCAGGTATATGAGAGTGGCATCCTCGAAAAGCGTGCCGAGGGGTGCAAGCCTCTTCGCCGCTTCGTCTCGCGGGGGCTGGATGAGCAGGATGAGGCTGGAAGCTCCTGCGAGCTTCGAGTGGTCGTTGGCGGTCAAGGTTATGACCTTCGCGCCAACCCTGCGAACGATGTTCGCAGTCTGGATTGCGGACATCGTCTCCCCAGTGTGCGAGACGATTATGACCAGGTCGCCTTCTTCGACGATGGGCGTGATCGTCTCCCCTACGAAGTAGACGTCCATCCCCAGCTGGACGAGCCTAATCGCAAAGGCCTTGGCGATGAGGCCAGACCTTCCGACCCCGTATATGAAGATCTTGCGCGCCGCGATTATCGACTCTACGAACTTCTCGGTGTTCTCAATGTCGTTCTCGAAGGTCTGCTGGACGCTCTTGGCAATGAAGTCGATGCTCTCCTTCATCTGGACCCTGCCTTCTCCTTCTTCGGCGCGACCTTGATCTCTTTCGAGACCTTCTTCGCGAGCACTCTCTCCAAGATGACCTTCATGTACATCGCATCATGTTCTAGGAGCGGCGAGCCTGATATGACGGTGATTGCCTGGTTCCGATCCACGATTGCCTCGGCGAGCGGTTCGAACCTGAGGTCTCCTTTCTTGATCGAGGTATATCTCTTCTCGTTGCCGCTCTCGTGCTCAACCCCTGAGAAGTGCGTGTAATACTCCCCGTCCACATAATCTTCCACAGAGTCTAGGAGCTCGTTGAAATCCTTCGGCTCCTTGAGCAAACCATTCTCCCTAGCGTGGTAGTGCGCGAAGTTGACAACGGGGACAACTCCGTCGACCTCCCTGCAGAGCTTGGACACTTCGGAGAGCGAGCCAAAAATCTCCTGCCTGCCGCTCAGTTCCAGGCCAAGCGGAGCCTTCATACCGTGCTTCCTGTACCACTTCGAGAGTTCGCTGACCCGGTCCTTGATGTGCTTGTACGCGGTCTTCGGGGTAACATCCCCGTAGAGGCCCAGGTGGGTAACGATGACCGTCGCCCCCAACTCGTTCCCTATGATGCCGCCCCATCTGATCGAGTCCATGCTCTTGTAGCAGAGCTCTCCGTCGCTCACGAGGTCCATGTAGTATGGCGTGTGTATGGACAGTGTGACGTCCAGTTCGTCTGCCATTGCCTTTAGGTCTCTCAGCTCCTGATAGCTCTTCGCGAGCCCGCTTGAAAGGCTCACGAGCGTGTCTCCCTTCTTGATGGGCTCGTCCAGGTCAGATATGACCTGGTCCTTCGTGCCTTTCTTCCGGATGATCTCGATGACCATGTCGGTCGTCAGTTGCCGAGGAGTATTGCCCGCCTCTTCGGGCTCGGCTGCCCTCTCCTGCACGTGCGCTCTCACAAGCTGCCCTTCCATCGCCGTGAGGCCAAGGTTATGAACGTCTTCGATGCCGTCCTTCAAAGTGCGTCCCTTGCAGGACAACGGGATGCCTGCAGGACCAAAACGAATCATCTAAACCCCCGGACAAGTCTGGGATTTCGGGTTATAGCGTATGCCATATATATTCTCGTTGGACTGGCGCTTCTTCCCACTATTACGTGCGGATGCTCTCTCGTCGGAAGAGCGGGAGAAAGCAGCGGCCAGATGCCCCAAGCCAGAGTTCCTGGCACATCCAAAGCTTTATAAACGGTTCTCCCATTTACTCGCCTGCTCTCTGATGTCGGAGGAGTCAGCAATGGGAAAGAAGAACAGCAAGACGAATCCCAACCTCGTCCGCCTGATACAGCATCTCAAAGATGCAGGCCGGGTAAACGAGGCACCTGTCTGGCGAGACATCGCATTGCGCCTTGAGGGCCCCGCGGGCAATTGGGCAGAAGTGAACATAGGCAAACTGAACCGCTACGCGAACGAGAATGACGTGGTCGTCATTCCGGGGAAGCTCCTTGGGTCGGGCGAGATTGCGAAGAAAGTGACAGTCGCAGCCTACAGGTTTTCGGGACAGGCCAAGGAGAAGATATCGAACGCAGGCGGTCAGAACCTGACCCTAGAGGAGCTTGTGGAGAAGAACCCAAAGGGCTCCAAAGTCAAGTTGATGGGGTGAACTCATGGTTGCGGTGATCAATGCGGAAGGGTTGATACTTGGGCGGCTCTGCACCCATGTAGCCAAGCGCTTGCGCAACGGAGAGGAGATCGTAGTTGTCAACGCCGAGAAGGCAATCATATCCGGGAGAAGGGCCCAGATACTGGAGGAGCATAAGATGAAGCGGAGGATCGGGAGCCAGATGAAGGGCCCGTTCTTCCCGCGGACGCCTGACCAGATGCTCAAGCGGTCCACAAGGAACATGCTCGAGTGGAAGAAGCCTTCGGGCCGGGCTGCGTACAAGCGGCTGAAGGTGTATGTCGGTGTTCCCAGGGAGTTCAAGGACACGAAGGCGGAGACGGTGGAGAACGCGAAGAAGCCACATCTGATAAGATATGTCTCGTTAGGAGAGGTATCCCAAGAGCTCGGGTCCAAGAGGAGTGTGAGCAAGTGAAGGTCGTCGTTTCTAGCGGCAAGAGGAAGAGCGCGGTCGCCAGAGCGACCGTGAGGAAGGGCCGAGGCCTTGTGAGGATCAACAGCGTTCCGATCGAGATACACGAGCCCCACCTCGCTAGGATGAAGATCATGGAGCCGTTGACTCTCGCGGGCGACAAGTCCTCCAAGGTCGACATCGATATCAACGTCCAGGGCGGCGGGATAATGGGCCAGGCGGCTGCTTCCCGCACAGCCATCGCGAAGGGCCTTGTGCAGTTCCTGGAGGACGACGAGCTCGAGTTGGCTTTCATGAAGTATGACCGCTCGCTGATGGTCTCGGATCCGAGGCGGAAGCTCCCGAAGAAACCCTTGGGCCGGGGCGCGAGGAAGAAACGCCAGAAGTCGTACAGGTGATGCTGGATGATTATACCTGTTAGATGTTTCACGTGCGGGCGGGTCATAGGTAGTGCGTACGAGGAGTTCATGAAGCGCGTCGAGATGGGCGAACCATCGAAGGACGTGCTCGACTCCCTCCACATTGAGCGGTACTGCTGCCGGAGAATGATCCTGACTCACGCAAACCTGATAGACGAGGTCGCGCCCTACTGAGGGCCGGCCTCAGCCCCGTTTCTTCTCGGGCCCGTGGGGTAGCTTGGTATCCTTCCAGCTTGGGGTGCTGGTGACTCGCGTTCAAATCGCGACGGGCCCACCTGGCGATTAGTCGGAAC